>Ga0214545_1000167_pt1 | contig 83417 bp, 41 predicted proteins | sample CNSS4metaG_FD_160064 | JGI IMG/M metagenome (GOLD analysis project Ga0214545, IMG submission 160064) | Root nodule microbial communities from cowpea collected in UCLA plant growth center, Los Angeles, California, USA - CNSS4 | ecosystem: Host-associated > Plants > Roots > Nodule | place: USA...
CTAGTTATATATATATATATATATATATATATTGCAACTATAAAGTATATCATTTAAGTATTTATTTTGTTGCTCAAGTATTGAATGTTTTTTACTCAAGTTATGACCTGTAGAGGTTGAGTAACAACCATATTACATTAGTTCTATCTTAAAAATTCTCATCCCTTAAGTGACAAGTAAATGATGATGAAATGAGGTAGTGGATTATTAAAGTTAATAATTTTATGCACAAAGTGATGTTGCATGAGTGATAATATAATACTTTAACTATTAAAAGTGAGTTTGATTTTTTCTTCATCAAAAGTTAAGATGCTCAAAAGAAAAAAAAGTTATATCAATTCTATTGCTTGTATTGAAATGATGTTTAAATAACATATCGAATTGCAAGTGAGTATGTATCATGTAGTTATTGATACGAAATGTATATTGAAAATAATCACTATAGTGACATCTAATGCATAAATGTATTATGTAAGTAAACTTTAGAGATATTACCTAACAATTATGATGTATGATATTCCTATTAAACTAGGAGTTTCATTAGATGTCTTTTTTAATTTTTGTACATTAAGTTAAATACATAAAGTTATTAGGTGATGAAAGTTAATAGAGATTTTTTACATTAAGTCAAGAATGAAAAGTCATTATATTTGAAATTGATATTGATAAATTTAGGCCGTGAGAAATAAAATAAAACTTAATATATTTAATTATAAATTTAAAAAAAATAAATAAAAGGAAACTACACCAGCCTTCATTTACTCGTAGATATGCTACTTCTAGTTGTAAAAAAGACCCCAACAATTATATCCAAACGACTAACAAAAAATAGATTGAAATGTAAAACAAGACTTAACATTGTACGAAAAACGCTTATAACAACAATAATCCTATTTTTCTGTAAGATTACACCATCAAAATCTTGAATTGAGTTTCGAACAACACATAAAGTGGGTTTAGAAAAACAATTTTTTTTAAAAAGATTACTTCGATCAACAAACATAATCAAAATATAGTTAAATTCAAATTGATATCACTTTGATTTAATTATTATTAAGATTAGAAGCATATATCCACTATTGGTATTTTTTAACCAAGAAACTTGGGTACAACATGGTTTTCATGTAAAAAGTTTTGATAACTTTTGTTTGTATTTCAATAACAAAAAATTAATCCATCTTTAGACAACCAATTAAAATAATTAAATATTATGAAACACCGTATTTTTTTCATACTTTACTTCGATGAAAAACATTATTTTCATTTGTTTTTTTTAATTAATCTACTTCTGTTCCCTTATGTTTTTAATTTTTTTTTCTTCCTCCCTCTTCTTCTCTGTCAATAAGAGACCACAAGAAAACGCATTTTATCTTTTTCTTTCCTTCGCACTCTCACCACTGAGACCATACTTCCCTCTATCCTTCTTACATCTTCTCAACCCTCTGTAAGTTCTCTCTCTCACTCTTTCACTTCTTATATTATATTTCATGTAGGATTCATGATTCATCTTTATTTTATTTTCATCTATCTCTCTCTAATGGTAGTTGTTTATTTAATTAAATGTTGGGTTGCACCGGGAAAATGTGGTTATCTTTACCCTGTTACACATTTCCTATGTTTACAATTCCTAATCAAAATTTGATGATTTAGGTCTACCCATCATCACTGAAACCTGAAAAATGTCTCTTGTAATCCCCTCATCCTCTGCAGTCCCTTTGCATTTTTCTAAATTGGAGATTAACAGTTTGAGTTCCCACCAAAAATTTGCCTCTAATTTCTTCATCCCTTTTCATCATGAAGTGGGCTTCTGTTGCAAACCAAGGCATATCGGGGTCCACGTGAGAAATGAACCGAATGTTCTTCATAAGTATACAGTTAGGTCTAAGGGGTTTGATTTTGAGTCGATTGACAATGAGACCTTGAGTTTTGATGACGATGATGTTGAAGATATGGGGTCGCCTTGGGAAGGTGCTGTTGTGTACAAGAGAAATGCCTCAATTTTACATTTGGAATACTGCACTACCTTGGAGAGATTAGGTCTAGCAAAGCTTTCAACCGATCTCTCAAAAACTAGAGCTGCTGCTATGGGATTGCGTGTTACCAAAGCTGTGAGAGACTTTCCAAATGGTACTCCTGTTCAGATATCTGTAGATGTGACCAGGAAGAAGAAAAAATTGAGGCTTGATGGGATCATAAAAACTGTCATCACTCTTCTTTGCAATAGGTACTCCCTTTAATTCATGAATTGGCATTGCCTACTTTCAAGTGCTTTTGCAAATATTTTTTTTATCATGTCTTAGTTTAGCATTTTCCCTGATTTTACTCTGCTTCATCTTTATTTTGACAATGATAATTAGTTCAGTTTCTCATAAGTTAAACAGTAAAACTATTATGATGGAGTATATTTTTGCATTACAGTAATGATTGTCTAGATGCTCATTTATGCATTATTATCAATTTGTTTTGCATATCAATCCATCTAATATACCGTAAAAATGATAATAAGGCAGGAATAGATCATCCCTTGACACCTGATACCAGTCTTAGGTTTAGATATTGACTTACTCTCCTCTCTCTTCCCTTTCTTTAGATTAGTTAAGCCCAAAACCATATAGGATTTTTTCTTAACAGGAATAGTTAAGTTGCCTTTTATCTCAAGATTAGGAGTCACAACCTTTTTAATGATGAAAAAATAATCATTCATCAATTATTGCCGGGAGATCCTCCTTAGTTATAAAGGCCATTCAGAATTGCCGTGCAGTTCCAACATTCTATTGGGAACTGGATAAGAAATGGAAGGAAGGCAAAATTCCTTTGTTGATTGAGTGTATCTCTAAAGAATCTTGATATTTAAGAGACAGGCCTCTTCCTAGTCTCAATTGTATTTCATCAAGTGACAACTCTGCTTGTCAACTTCATTTCCTATTTATGGAGGAAGCTACTATAAACCTACCCTCGATAAGCCTATTCAGTTGAGAGGCCCATTCCCCTTCTTTCTTGAATAACCCCTTCGTATTTCTTTGACTAACTAGCTCTTCTAAATAATTACTAACATACCTAACTGGCTGACCTATTGATACTTCGCCCCTGAACATTCACGTTGTCTTCAAGGTTAACAATATATTGTTGCAGATAATAAAATTCTATTAACTAGGGTCTCACAACATAAAACATGATACGATTTGCAGTTCATCAAATTACTGAAATTTCTCTTAATACCTCTCCATTCCTCTGAATTACTTTGATCTCTCTTGGTCTATTGTAACTACATAAGAAATTAAGGAAGCCAAGTATGTTGTTGTTTTAATCGGAAGGACATATTGTGTTGTTGTATAAGTTAAGGGAGGTTTGTAGAGGGTAAAAGAAGGGACATGTAACAATTGAAATTAATTTAAAGATTAGGGAGTGTGAGTGTAATTCGCCCCATTTTTATTGTGGTCCGTGGTGGAGTGAAGTGCAGAGGTCTTACTGAGGAAAATCCAGAAGTTTCAATTAGCTAATGGGTTTAAATTACTTTGGTATAAAATTTGATGTTACAGACTTTGCTGACATGGATATTAGTTATCAACTTCCTCTTCACACCGTTCAATATTGGTCATGCTCATTTGTGCATCATTTAAATTGGATGGTCATAAACATCCTCTTCAAACTTTTTAGATATAACATTGGAAGCTTTAAATCCTGAAATTGATTACTTTCTAACTTCCATACCACTCTGTCCTTCACTGAATCAAACCAGATGCTTTCACTGAAATGTAACTGCATTCAACTTGAATTTGAACTTGACTTAGAACTTTTTGTTCTACCTTCTATTCTCTTCATTGAACTGTACTATTATCTAGAATGAACTACTAGCACATCTGCTTCCAAGATGTAGAGTAACTAACTATATTTATATGCTTATCCCAAAACCTTCTGAATTTCCAGTTCGATACAAATGCTTTATTTCCAATATTATCACCCCCTCCTTGCATGCCAGAAGTGGTAAATGTGTAATTGTTGTTGATATTCCTTCGACAATAGGTTGACCTCTGTCACCTAATTTTGAAGTGATATGCTATGACTGGCTTGTTTTTTGAAGAATAATTGCTTGTTACGTAGTTGTTTTGCATTATTCATCTCCATTGATTAAATCTCACACCAATGCTCCATTAGGTGTAACATGGAAGATTCTTGGGTAGCTGAAGTAACATGATATGTCATAAGTTTACAGTAGCTGCTAACAGGTTAATTCCTTTAGCTGTCTGGATGCCGTTCATCGCAAGTACCATTTTATATTGCGTTCACCTGACTTAGTTATCGAGTATCTTTCTGGATAATTATTTTAGTGTTTCATCAATATATGAGGTATCAAATAGTGTAAATATAATACTTTCATTCAATGACTTGTTGAAGAAACCAAAATGTAGGCCAGAAAAAAAAAATATTTGTCATGTCCATGTGAAAGTAAAAAAGAAAAAGGAAAAAAGGTCATACCGAGTATGCCCCTGTCATGTTCAACAATGCATTACTTCCGCAACATAGAATTTCTTATTTCCATGTGATTTTCTATTGAAGGTGTTGCATGCCATCTGCTGAGAGCATATTCTCTGAGTTCTCACTTTTACTCACTGACGAACCCATTGAAGAACCAGAGACTATTGATATGGGCATTATTTTTGGGGAAGAAAAACTTACAAACGGTGGTAAGGATGACGATGATGACGATGCACTTATTGATTTGGAGGACCAATTATATTTTCCTTCACAAGAGAATCAAATTGACATTTCAAAGAACATAAGGGACAGGGTGCATCTTGAGATTACCATGAATTCAGTATGTGATCCTGGGTGCAAAGGCATGTGCTTGAAATGTGGCCAAAACTTCAACACTGGCAACTGCTCTTGTAGCAAGGAGGAAGTAAAAGAAAAAAGCTATGGCCCGCTTGGAGATTTAAAAGAGAAGATGCAGTTGTAGCATTTATGAAGTTCATGCAGTATTTGCTCAAAAATTCTGTATCATTATGTGTAGAAGTTCTGATCTTGATGGATTTTTTATGTTCTGACATTCTCAAGAGCCTAGCAAGGGCTCTTGAATCCATGGTCATTCATGGCATGGATGATAGATGTTATAGATATATGCATGGTTCATTTTCTAGTAGCAGCTACGCCTCAAAGCCTGTCTCTGGTATTAGCATTATCTAAATCTCCTCTTACTTGGATTTTACTAAGATAGTTCGATTTAAAAGATTAGAAGAAGGTTGCAGTGATTTGCGTATTAATTGTCATCTTTTTCTGATGTCAATTCTTGTATACTTTTAATTTTAAAACATATTTAAAAGAGTTTGATATTCTTTTTGGATTTTTTAATATGAAAAACGTTTTTAATACACTTCTTTACAGGCTGTCATGGAAATCTTAAGGGAATTAAACTGTACACACGTTTTTAACAAGAAAAAGTCAAATTATGGTGTTATGCCCCATGTATGAGGAGAGATTTATCTTCAGCTCTCCTATTTAGATGCGTGCATAAATTCTGCAGACACAAGACTCACATGAAAATAAGAATGTGCAAAATGAAGGGAGTCAAGTAAAGTAATCTTATTAAAATGATATATTTTATTTATTAAACCAATGACATAATATCAACAGAATTAAAATAGGCATATGTATGACAGAATGATTACTATAGAACATAAGCGACTCTTTTGTTTCTATTTGCACATAAAAGGAAAAATGTTTGAGTTTACAGGGGACAAATGCATTTTTTTAAACTAATTTCCATTGATTTTATCAGATTCAGATAAATCAACACTAAATGCTTTATTCTTTTATAATTTTAATTTACTTACATATTTTAAAATGTTGGTTTGATGCTCAATTTAGATTTCATATTTTGTTCTCTAAAATAAAATGTTCTGTTGCTAACCTTATTAGTTATCGGTTAATATTATTTCACTTTGCAACTTGCACAATTTTTATATTTTTATGAATATGTGCTTTTAATTTTATTTCTTTTATATTTAAGTTTTTATTTATGTTTCTTATCTCTTGGAAGTAAACACTTAAATCTATTAACTTACGTGTGTGTGTATGTTAGTATGTTAATAAATTAAAAACTCATTCAATGCTCATATGTAACAAACCAATGAAAAATACTTTTCAATATAATAATACTTTTCAATTATATATCACATTTTATTCGAAAAATAAACAAAATAAAACAATAATTATAAATTATTTGTAAACAAATGATATAATAATATAAAAAATTAAATTTCATGTGAAATTGGTTTTCATTATCCAGTAAAACACATGCAAAGAAACGCATGTGTATAGAAATGTTGTGTATAGAATATGGGTTCACTAATTTTATTCATATTATACTCTATCATACTTATATTATAAAAAGATGACTTAATTATAGTTTGGATACTATAAGTTTGGGAACTTTCGGTGGAGTTCGTATTCATTTTTTGTGGTACACCGAGTCTTTAAAATTTCAAAACTTTTCAATTGAGTCTTTGTCAACCATATATTTTTTTGTTACTTATATGATGTGATAGTCATCTTGTATGGTTATTCCGCTTAAATCTCATCACATAATACATTATTTGTAAACTACCATAATGATCTCTCTAAAGGATTTGCTACTACATTAACCTAGAATTATCCTTAAAACTAATAAATATTATAATTTTATGAAATACAAAATTAAAAAATTGAAAAATATATAATATTACAACAGGAAACACACAAGAAAAATCATTTAGCAAGATATAACTCCTTTTTTTATACAAGATAAAAGTCATAAGTAAAATCACCTTACTGCATCAAAGTTATTCAAGGAAACAAACCCAAAGGAACCACTTAATCATACAATTTATAGAAATCATACTCATTTCCCAAAATTTCTATATAACAACTTTTCCAACATCTATTCCTACAAATTTCATAACCCCGATAGTAGCAACCACAAATCAATTTATGTCATCTAGCAATTTCATCCACATTTAATAATCACAAAGCACAAATCAAATTCTCTTTCTCTCACAACAGTTTTAACTTCCTCTACGCAAAAGAAAATCATCATTGTAGACATCATTCATTATAGTTTTGTTTCTCTTGGAAAATTTCTTAAGCTTTAACAACATTTACACACAAAAATCAAATCGCTACTTTATACTTCAACAATAAAACACTAAATTTACAAAGAAAAATAGTTTCTCTTACCTTATAGTCTTAAGCTAACACTGTTATCCATAAATAGTTCCACATGTTAAAACACTCTATCTACACAACAAAAGACTCAAATGTTTATCAAAACACAACATTAAGGTCTTAACCAAAGGAAATCTTATTAAGGACGAATGGAAGCAACATGTAAAGAGAAAAGGAGCTTGCATGTAGGAGAAAACAAATTTTTGTATATAGAGAATGAGCAAAATTTCAAACTCACCGTTAAGAGATATTGAATGAGAGTTTTGGTAGGACTCTTCGTGTAGATTATTTTAGTAGTAGTGAATCTTCAAATGAATTATAATTGAATCAGAAATTTATGGTAGAAAAAACGGATTTTGGAGAGAAATAGGACTAGAGAGGAAAATGGACTTTCTAAGAGAGAAAGAGATATGATTTTGGGTTCTCACAACATTCTTAGTAAACATTTGAGCTGAAAAAAATGTTAAATGGTTAAACAGTTTAAACCATCAATCTAACATATAATTTGGCACGTAAACGTGTAGTTGGGTTAATTAGAAGACTATATCTGTTTACTTTTCAAGTTTGATAATCAAATTATATCAAAGTTTGGAATTTTTTTTTTTAATATTGTGTGTAAGTTAAAAGATAAAAAATATATTTAATGATCTTTAACATGTTTCACAATTTCAAAAAAAAATTTATATCTATTTTGACGTCCAAAATAATTTCCTAATTGACCCGCCACTAGTTAAAAGGAGTAGGAAGCATTACGCTATTTATAAGAGAATCATTACCCGCAAAGAACATAACACCTATGAAGGAACATGCAAACCAACAACAGATATGGAGAAGAACATATCAAAGCATAAATCTAAAAAAAAACATAATTCTAGAATTTTAGTTTACTGTTTTCAAATATTGTATTTATTTGGTAAAAAAACAAACATAAAAAGACAATGTTCACGTGTTAGACCGTTAGATACATGTCATTCTTCTCGATGATTAAAGATGAAAATAACAGAAAATAAGCAAATAAACCTGACATGCCACACTATCATAATAAGGCGAAAAAAAAATGTCACCTAAAGCATACGAAATTTTCTAAATTTTGCATTCTTCATCCATCAATTGCACTTTCCACGTGCATATCTCCTTAGGCTCGTAGCTCCACAAAATATGTATGTCAAGCCAATGGTCACGAGACAAAATTCAAATTACACATGCAGATATTAATTTCTTCCACTTTTTTATTATTAAATAACTTTTTACTAGACAGTTTATTTCAACTAAATATTTCTTATTCTAAAAATTTGTATCACATATAATATTTATTAAATTTAATATTAGTGAAAAATTATTTAATATGTTATTAATGTATGCTAAATTTAAGATACAGTATTATTTAAGTCTCAATTTGTTTTTATCTATATGAACATATTTTAAAAATAATGTTTTAGTCTTCGTATCGTTTTTCATGATGAATGTTTTTTTCTTCTTTATAGAACTTGTTTAGCTGGGTAAGAGATGAAGTTTCTCAACTATCAGTTTTAAAGTATAAATTAATTTTAACTAAAAAATTAAAGTAACTAAGTCACATTTTATTCTTAAAATTAATGTAATATATATTTGTAAAGTTTGTAAGAATCATCAGTGCAGTGCATAGGCTGCACTAAAGCTGTGATATTGAGATAGGAAAGTGTTTCTGATATTTAAAGTGCTGCATTATGAACCCAATTCATGATTCAGTTATGTAAAACTCTATTTTTTAAGTTTGGTACCTACCAATTGCATTGTCAATTCCTTACCCAAACAAGCAAGACAAAAACAAAGTTCACAACTAATCTAACTCGCAAAAAGAACAAATATTCAGACCTGCCATGAGTACCACAGCAAAATTTATGAAGGACCTACATTAGTTCGGACTGTGCCAATAAATTGAAATGCTGCATAAAATTTCTCTCTTTTCGTATAAATTTACAGGTATCCATAAATCTATGGAATGCCAAATTCCAGAAAATAAAAATAAAAAGTGAATAATACTTACAAAAATGGACAAAAGAATAAGAACATTGAATAGAAAGATGTGAACAATAAAACTTGGATTATGAACAGCAGCATCATCATCTGACAGTGGAAGCAACTGTGTGTGCCCACCATCGGAGACTATCTTTCATGTCAGTTTCGTTGTTCAAAGCAGGTATTTTCCAATTCACCAAGGGGTTCTCTTTTTTTCTCCTACCATATTCCTGAACCTCCCATGCTTCAGAAAGGTAAGGCCTTGGGACATTTAACTCATCACAATCTCCTTCTTCTTCCTTCTTCCCTAGCCTTTGCAGCCCAGGAATAATTGAAGCCAAGCTTGTGTTTTTATCCTCCTCTAAGAAAACAAAACCCAGATCCATGAACCCTTTTAGCTCCTCAAATTCAAGGTCTGACAAACTCTTGCTCTCCCTCCTCTTCCCAGTTCCATTGCCTGAAATTTTGCAACTTTTTCTGTTCTCAGGACACAACACCTCACGGAGCCTAACCTGTGTTGGACTCTCACGTTCTGAGTCAGTGACTTCTTTTCCTGAGAGAATGGTTTGGAGCTTTGGCGGGGGAAGAAGTACAGAGTCTGGAGAAAGAGAATCATGGTTGAATCTTGTGCTTGTCATGGATTGGTCACTCATGGATCTGGTGTGGCTGGTTCGGATCAAGGGAAGCTTTGGTTCTAATTCTTCTTCTTCTTCTTTTTCTTCTTTTTTCTGATATTCTAGATTTTCTTTACCACTTCTAATTGATGTGTCAGGGTTGGAATTTTCCTTCAAAATGTTAACCTGAAACCAGCAAGAATCAAAGAGGTCTAGAACAGCCTTGGTTTCCATGGCGGCTGTGGAGGAAAACCAGAAGGGAAAAAACCTCTGTAAATTGCGTGGTAGAGGGAGTGATTTTACACAGGCCAGGTGGCTATCTACAATATATATACACCATAATTCATGACCGTATTGCCCTTCATGTTACCCTCTAATTACAATAATTAATACCAATTGTTTGCACGTTTTGAATTAAGTTGGTTGGGGATTTCTTTTTCATTGCATGTGTGATATATAATATTATTTTTTATTTTGGCGAGTGAAAAGTAGTATTCCGTGGAAAGGGAAATGGTGTTCGGAATTAGGTGGTTCTATGAAGAAGTAAAAGGAAGAGATGATTGAGGTGGAACAGTGAATTATGGATGCTACTAGATAAAGCTAGATACAAGGTTTGTGGGATTGTTTACAATGCGACAACATGTTACTTATCAACTAATAATGTTTATCCTGTTATCTCTAGATTCTGACATTTTACTGGTTTTCTTCTATTGTTGTTTGAACATTACAAGTAAAATTAGTGGCTCTAACTGCGCCAATTATTGGTAGTTGCTTCAAAATTACACAAACTTTAATTGTCTATGTCAATGGTCAGCATTTTCTTCTATTTGTATTTTTTTCTCTTTTTTTTTTTTTTACAGTTTTTACCGTTGTATGATTAGTAGGTTTAGAAGGAGCAAGGAATTTAACTTCCGCGTTGTAAATGATTTGTGATAAGTTAAGCCACACGCGGTTTTTTCTTTTGTATACATAACATACACGAGACCAATATTAAAAGCTTTAACATTATGAGAAACAAAAAACGTCAACTGATAGTGTGAGTTTTACTCGGATCACGTGTGAACAACAATAGCACCCTTAATTTTGTGTTTCCAAATAAATTTAAAGAACGCTGTTGACCGTTAGTAAAACAGATGTCATAAGGGAGTGTACTAAAAAAACATCGATATACGGTTGCATCGTTTTTAACGATAATAATTCAAACGTTGTATAGTGTAGGAATACTGATGTCGTGTAAAGTACCTAATTGTATAAGATACCGTTTTATGTACTATACCTCTCTCTTGTTAACACTAACTACGTGTGATTCTGAAAATGAATAAAATAATTATTTGGTGGTGTTGACCATTAGTTGCCTTCTCACGTGTTTATCTATGTGAATAAAATATTCTTTCGGACACGTATTGATAGTCAAATTCAAAATATTTTTTATATTCCAAAACTAAGTTCGCAAGGTTCCTTTGGTATAAATTAGGCAGCAGAATTTCTTTTAAAAAGTTTAGACAATATGAAAACGAATACACTTCACGACAATGTCATACTCATTCTAATAATTCATCTCTATTACTTTAGAGAGGAAAAAGTCACAAAAATGACCACGTTTAACAGCGATTAGTCCTTCATCATAATATAATAAAAAAATGAATTTTAGATCAACTTAAACCAAAACAAAACATAGATCGAATCAACTAATCATCGCTTATAATACCTGTATTCTAAAATGGAAAATTCAATACTCAACCAAAAGTACGCTATTGAACGAGTCTCAAAACCAAGAGAAAGAAAAGAAAAGAAAAACAGGGGTATCAATTTAGTATTTTCACCAAAGATTCTTATTAAATCCGTTCCTTAAAGTTTTAACTTTTTTTTTTTTTTAAAGTCGTTAGAACTTTCAACGTGACAGCATTTAGTTTAGAAGTGTTTTTTACAAGAACTTAGGACGGAAATTTCTTAAAAGAATAATCATTTTTAACCCATAATCACTATATATAATCAAACGCTAATAATAATTTGTAGATAATATGATATTATTAATGAATTACTTATGAAAAAATTTTGTAAATAAATTATCGATAAATAATTTTATCTACAAAAAATATTTCGTAGATAATTAATTGAAAATTTTATCTACAAAATTTTAATGTTAAAAATTATCAAAAATATTTGAATTATCTACGAAAAATTTCGTAAATAACGTAAGTAAATAATATATTTATGAAATTCTTTATAGATAATTACATATGAAAATCTTTAATTACAAAATTTTTTTAGATAACTTAAATATGAAAAAAATAATAATAAACATATTCTAGAATCCCTACCATCATATATATATATATATATATATATATATATATATATATTAATTTTATAAATACATTAACAAAATTAGTCTACTTACTTTCAACACTAAAAAAAAAAAAGTCATGTAATCTATATTGACCATTTTTAGAATTCATACAAATAACAAATAGCCCTTATCATTTTATACATTTTTTGAACAACAAAAGCACTTTAATTCTCTTCACATCTAAAGAGGTTCATACCACAAGAAGCATTTAAAGAAGCTAAATGAAAAAGGAAAAAAAACCACTTTATTCCATTGAATGTGTGCTTCGTAGGTGTGTGTCAATGACATTGAATCAACTTGCAGTAAGTTCCACTTATGTTAAGTTGTCCTGCATTTCCTTTCCAATGCACCTACCAAATCATTAAGCACAAATATCAAGTTCAATATGCATATAATGATGTACTTAGGTAACATCTAAGTTATGTATCAAAAGACATTATAAATTACTCCTCTCATCTTATGGAAAGACATTATGAACAAGTATTTCCAAGAGAACTTTTCAATTTCCTTTACAACAATTTTCAAAAGGAAGAAAAAGATAATATTAAAATATAAGAAATAAGTATAAGTTAATTCATTTCTCAAGCTCAAGCTAAACAAGCATAACACTATTGATTAAAGACCTAGTCAAAATGAAATATTTAATTTCCAATCATAATCCTAATTTAGAAGCAAGCCAGCACATTACGTAAAATAAGGCACACCCGGAATACTAATGAATTACATCAAATAAGTACATTTCCCCGTTGTATAAAATATATTTCAAAATATATTATTTGTTAAGTAGGAAAAAAAAAACTTAAAAGGAAAACACAATCAATACGAATGATTTAAGCATGAGTTTTATTCAATGTGCTGTAAGCTGAGAATGTTAACAACCTCAAATTTAGTATTCAATAGTTAAGAACAAATATGCATAGAGAATAGTTATTTACATCTTAAATAATAAGTTCTATACCTAAAATAACATTTTAATTCTTTAAATTTAGCATACAGAAACTAAACTTGGATTTCTTTTAACTTTGAATGACTTAAGAAAAGATTTTTCAAACTTAGTGGACTAGAAGCAATATTATTCTAATATTAGCATAGACACATGTTTTAGGCCCATTTACTTATAATTTCAAAGACTAGTTTTGTGTGTATATATTATACTTTTTGTAACATTTCATACACATTCAATAATACACAATTCTTTTTCATATATGTTTTTATTTTCTATGTAAAATGATATTATATTAGTAGATGATGATATTGTAATGCTACTAAGTTAATATACAAAAGAAATTTGTATTTATTAAGATTAAAGTGAAATGAATGAAAAAAAATGCTGATGAATGGAGGAAAAAAGAAGAAAAAATAACTCTTAAGACATTTCTATAAAAAACATATAAAAATAATTGTTATTTTAAGAAAATAATAAATAATTTCTTGTAAAGTGTAAAATAAAAATAATAATTATTTACCGAATTTTCACACTCATAAATTTATTATGTAACATAATTCTAATTTGTTACATTAAATAACCCAATTTAATTGATTAAATTGAATCGTTCGGAATTTGTTAATTTACACCCTACTCTTTGGTAGGAATTTGAGAGGGGATTTCTAACTTTTTTTACTTTGATGTTAGAACCTAATTTCTAACATGAGTGATAGATGAACTCAAGTGATTATTTTTTTCTATCCTTATAAATAAATATGTAAGTCTCAATTCTCTCATTCTTTATAAGTTTTGGCTCTCTCTTATTTCTTCTTGGTTAGATCATTTCAGAGGTCTTCATTTTTGTAGCAAAATCTCAAGTGGTCCCTCCATTTTCATTTGACTCAATTGAGTCCCTAATTTTGAAAATTCGTTGCAATCAGTTTCTTTCCGTTAGTTGTACAGTAACGATGTTAATTATGTGCCACGTGTCAATGATTTTTTTGATTTTTTTTAATTTTTTTTATAATTAAAAAAAAATTGCCACGTGTCAATCTGACATTGTGCCATGTGGCAGAGACAATGTGATGTGGCAGTGGTAGTGCCACGTGTCACTGTTGGATGTGAAAAGTCTCAATGTAGTCCTATATTTGTTATTTTGTCTCAATTTGGTCCCAAATTTTTTAAAATTGAATCAATTTCATCCCTATATCAAATTTAATTTTTATATAAATTTTACAATGCTATTTTTATTATAGTTGATATTTTTAACAAAATTGAGTTTATTTAAATGTATATTTTGCATTGATATTTATTTAATTTTTTTTAAATATTTATATATCTATAATTTATAGATAAATGTTAGAATTTATATTTAAAATTTTATATTTGAATTTATAAAGTTTTTATTTTTAAATCAACTCTAACATTTGTCTATAAATTATTTATATATAAATATTTGAAACAATATTTAAATAAAGTTCAATGCAAAATATACATTTAAATAAACTAAATTTTGTTAAAAATATCAACTATAATAAAAATATTATTGTAAAATTTATATAAAAATTAAATTTGATATAGGGATGAAATTGATTCAATTTTAAAAAATTTGGGACCAAATTAAGACAAAATAACAAATAGAGGGACTACAATGAGAATTTTCACATCCAACAGTGACACATGGCACTGCCACTGCCAATCACATTGTCTCTACCACGTGGCACAATGTCAGATTGACATGTGGCAATTTTAATTTAAAAATAAAAATAAAAATAAAAATAAAAATAAAAATAAATAAAAATAAATAAAAAAAACCACGTGATGACAAGTGACACATAATTAACACCGTTACTGTACAACTAAGGGAAAGTAATTGATTGCAACGAATTTTCAAAAATAAAGACTCAATTGAGTCAAATGAAAATAGAAGACCTACTTAAAATTTCGCTACAAAAATAGAGATCTCTGAAATGATGTAACCTTTCTTCTTTTGTCCATTCAAATATCATTAATTTCAGAATTCAACGACACTAAAAAAATTTCGTACCAAGACGTCAAGTATTTTTATAGAAAATATTGTGACTAAAATAAAAATAAATAAGAAAAAAAACTATTAATATATATATATATATATATTAAAAAATATTATTTAAACGAACCTTATAAGAGATCAAAAAGGAAAAAAAAATTAAAAAGATAAGATAAGATTAACATTAACATTATATTCAATGACTAACAAATCATAACTTAAAAAAATTAAAATAAAAGAAAATTTTTACTTATAAATAGATGGAATGAAAAAGAAAATATAAAAAACACGAATGAGAGATAAAATACAAGATAAAGAAAAAGAGAGACAAAAATAGATATGATTTAAGAAATTTTCATCATGTGTTTTAAGAAATTTAAGATATCACCAAAACATGTGTTTTATTAATGCTTTATTTATTTAAAACTAAATATTCTTTTCCTTTTTTATATATATTTTCATCATTTTATATTCTGCTATATACTTATCCATTTAATTTATTTCATGTGTTTTATTAATGCCTTATTTATTTAAAACTAAATATTCTTTTCCTTTTTTTATAAATATTTTCATCATTTTATATTCTGCTATATACTTATCCATTTAATTTATTTCATTTAGTTTATTTCTAATCATACACTGGTTTCCTTTATTTATATAATTATCTATAGTTACGTTCAGATTTTATTAATTTTAATTTATTTTTAACTACAAACTATTCCATTTTACTTATTTAATTTAGTATCTTGATCACTTAGGCACACTTTCTATTTATTTATTTATGTTATTCAATATTCAATTATGTTTATTAACTTATAGTTATGTTGTTTAATTATTTTCACGCATTGATCATCTTCATTAAATTTTTAATTATATTATTTAATTTATCTTTTGGTTTTTTTATATTGGAGAAGGTTATCTTGCTCCGACATCTTCTTTCTTTATATGCATGTATTAAGAAATGTATAGAAATAATTTATTTTCAAAATTTTACATTTTTTTTACTTTAAAATATTTTACATATCATTTTTATTTTTTTCCTTTTTCATAATTATTAAATCAATATTATTGTGAAATATTTTAGTCCATCACAAAACTAGATAATTATTACATTCTTTTCAGATTTCAATTGTAAATATGTTTTAATTATCTTTTAAAATAATTATTGCATTATGCGTATTTTAATGTAATATTTATGATAACAAATATATTTTAATAATTTTTAAATCATTATTACATTTATTCATATTTTAATTCCAATATTTATCATATTATATTTGAAGAAATATATTTCAATTATTTCTAAATTAATTATTTTTTATATTAGTAAATAATTATTATATTTATTTATTTTTAATTGTAATATTTTATATCAAAAAAATATATTTCAATTTTTAAATAATTATTATATTATATTAATAATTTAAAGAAATAAAAATCTAATTCAGAATTCGGTAACTGAATCTTGACTGATTTTGTAATAAAAAAAAGAAAGAAAAAAAAAAAGAAGCAAAATCACAGTCAAACTTCAGTTGCTGACTAACCACCTAGTTACAAGGGTTCTCAGTAGAACGTGCTGCTACATTGATTCATACTGTGCATGTTAGGTGCCTCATTAATTGCGCGATAGCTGCTCCAAGATTCAACATTTCTTCATATTTTGCTCTATTCACACAAAGACCTCCCGAATATAGCACTCAGAATAACTCACAGTCATTTAATTTTTAATGAACATGTCTACACCACGAGAACAAGTAATGAAATGGTAGTCTATGACAAAGAAAATGCCATCCATATCAAAGGCATAATTCTTCTTGATTCCTTTTCTAGTGTCTTCTATTTAGTTAAGAATATGCTGGTAGTGAATACCTATTCCAGAACTACTTCCATTTTTTCACAATGCAACCTGCACCACCCCTTCTTTTTTCACAAGTCTAACTTTGCCTTCAAAAATCATCAGCTTCAAGTAGCAATCAATTCTTGAATTCTCCATAATGGACACCTTTTGTATTTAATTTAATCGAAATAATAATAGTAATCTAATTGCCTTTATAATTTTAAACTTACTGAATCACTTTCTAAATTCTATTTTATACTTCAATATCAAGATGTACATATTCAAACAGTTTATTGATTCTTTATCCTTATATAAATACATCATTTAATAACTCTGATTTATCAGTTATGGACTTATAATAATCCAAATGAAAAGGGTTCTACTTCTGCATGCATATTTTAAATCTCAAATAAATGAAGCTTCTGATTTATGGTTTGGGTGGGTGGTGGGTTTAGGGTTTAGGCTGAAATGAAAGTTGGTTTCATGTATATGACAGAAAGTGTTGAAGACCAATTCGTACGTAGACAAAGCATCTGATTGATTAGTAAATCATGGTATACACAAATCCTTGTTTTTGAAAGGGATTGATGTTGAAAGAGTTGGAGCAGTAAATAACAAGAACCTTGCAATGGAATTGTGCTGGCATATGCTGCCTGCTCCTAATTCTTTACCTGTGGCATATCCAAGTTAGGTGCTCATAGCTACCTATAAATAGCCTTCCATTTTATGATGATGCATCACACACAAATTTGGTGCTGTTGAGGAATGAGAGGGCGAAACTCCTTTTTGGCAAGAGAAGCAGAGGACTTCAAAATGCATGCTTCTAGTTTGCCAAAGGAGATTTGCCCTGCCATTTTTTCACAGTTTCTCACTCACCTCACGCATTCTATTTTACCTATTTTCTCTCTTCTGCGTTACTTTCTTGTAGTAGTAGTAGTTGTTACAGTATGATATGACTGTGTTTAATTCATTCCCTTCTTGTTTACTAAATCAGTTTAATTAATTTCTTGTTACTAAGTGTTTTCTTTTCAATATGTGACAGATTTTCAATTTTAAGTCACATGAAATGAGAGAATGATGGCAAAAATCAGAGATTAGATACTTATGCAGTATACTGAGATGAAGGTTGCAAAGAAGCTTCCTTTTTCTGCACTACTAATGTACCTTCTGTTAGAGAGCATTACTTTTCTACTTTTTCTAGTCACAGTACTCTAGAAATCTTCAAATGTCAAAATCTCAACGCCATTATTCCAGTTTAAATAAATTTGACGCGTTATTTCACATTCAAATGTTTTGAATTCACACTGCATCATAAAAGCTAGCGTTTAATTCATTATGGTAACAAGACCTAAAAGGTTCATACACTAAAATTCAAGTGCATCTTTGAAGAATAAACCCCATTAATGTGGAATATATATATATATATATATATATATATATATATATATATATATATATATATATATATATATATATATATATATATAGCTTCATGAGAGATTATTATATCTAAAGGTATCACTGTGATACAAATTGTTAATAATGCAGAAAATCCAGCAGCATCTAATAAGACCCTATATATTTATTGAATGTTTTCGGTAGAATTGATTTTACACTGTGTAAAGTGAATGAATGAGTGCCTAAATTAAACATTATGTGCCCCGGTTTGTAAAATTCATTTTGCTTGTAAACCAAACAAGCACTTTTCAAGCATTGATTGGATTTATCTGGTGTTGATCCATGTCAGCTCGTTTTAGTTCCAGTAAATTACATTGACATATTTACATCCTCTGTTTTTTAATGATTATTTTATTATTATTGTTACTTCTTTTAAAAAATATATGTATAATATAAAAATCGAGAACAATTCAATGTTTTTAAAATAAAAGAAAAATTTGTGCAAAAGTTTCAAAAAAACTATAGTATTAGCTTATTTCAAGAAAACCGCAAAAGTGTTGTTGTGATTTAGTGTTTTTTAGTTTCTTCTACTATATTCTTCCCTCATTTCTTCTCTGATCATTACCTTTGGAACTTGTAACTAGGCTCTAGTTGTGCATTTATTTTACATTTGTTTCTGCTCAATTATGAGTTAATGATAGAGAAAAGGTCTAGAATAAAAGGCTTGCCAGTGAACATCTTCACATGAAAATCTTAAAAGAGAAGCATCACTAAATCTAGAAAAACATGCCAGAAATTCAAGAAGTGGTTGCATTGGTTAAAAGATCATGGTTTATCATACACACGAACGTGTATTTAATATACAATCTAAACAGTTAGTTTTCCGATCAATGGCTAGACCTTTATTCTTTAACCTAAAAACTTAGTCCTGAGAAATTTTATGATACACAAACAAGCATGTAGGTATGATACTATTTAAGGTTGCCCTTCCATTATGCAACCCCTCACACTTTAAAAGGTCACTCACTACTTGCAGAATAAAACTTTAAGAACTAGACAAGAGTGGAAAGGGTGGTATCATATATATAATATAGGTATTTAACTTTTGAGAACTTTATAATTGAAAGGTGAAAGAAAAAAGAGAATAAGCTTGTTGAGAAGGAACATCCAGAGGTATGTGCTTTCCCTTACTTTTCTCTCCGCTGTGTTCGTTTGTTGACAATTCCTTCTCTTATCAATAAAAGAATGCCAAATTAGCTTGATTTCCATGAAATCATTATCCAAAACTTTTGGTTGTGATATATCGTTCACTATGTGCTGTTCCCATTTCATTTTCTAAGAAGTGACTTTAAGATTGATTCAATTATATAAAACCAATGATTTATAAGTCTAAGATTTTGTATTCATTTATTATACTGTAAATTTATTTTATTTCTAATTGATATATAAATTTTTTAATACACCAGATAGATATAGTTTGAACGTGAACTAAACATTAATAAGTAAATTAAGAGGATAATGAGATAAACTTAACAAATAATAAATATCTTTATAGATTTCACAAGATATTATCTGAAAAAGTTAAATTTTATATTTAACTAAATCCTATTAAATTAATTTGTATATAAATAAGAGATATTTATACTTATTTATATACTATAAATTTGTTAGTAAAAAACAAATCTACAAAATATTATAACCCAAAAGAATAATATATTTTTGTCTTCGAAAATTTACGATATTAGGGTTTAATGTAATGCGGTCGAGTGGATGGCATTTTCTATTATCACTAGAGAATCCCAGGTGATGTGATTCATAGGTGAATAATGTGCACTGTTTAAGGTAAAATGGAGTAGAGAGAAAAAAATGTTAATGAAGCAGACCTTTAAAAACAATGGATTTGAGAAAGAGGAATCTAAAAGCATCAATTCATTAGTTTGATTGTTCAACTTGTGACTTTCGAAGGACATGAAATAATGAAACTGACCAAGAGTCAATTTTTTGGCACATATGATTCATCAGATGCTTCCAACTGTAGTGAGCTTTTGGTAAGGTTTGTTGAATGATGAACTTTATGACAGTCGCACAGACAACAAAGAAATTCTCCTAGGATAATCCCTAGCATATACCAGTACAAGAAAAAATGATTAAAATAAAAGGTAATAATAAACTTCAAACGAACAATTTAAATTAATAAACTTCTCTAAAAATGGTTAAAATAATAATCCTAGGATGAATAATTAATATATATATATATATATATATATATATATATATATATATATATATATATATATATATATATATATTCCCCTTTTTCTAAATTTGATTTTACAAAAATAAAGGTAACCAAGAGTAGAAGAAGATTAGTTTAATAAGAGCTTTTTTCTTCTAAAAGTACGAGATCATTTCTATTATTTTGCATGCATGGAGTTAAACTTGTATATACACATTCTAATAGAAAAGGATAAATATATTTTAAAGCTCAACTGATACCTAGCAAGAGAAGCTAATTAGATTTATAATTCCAAATTTATATGAGTTGCAAAATGAGGTTGAGTAACTTTGAATAAATTGATATATGATATTATTTCGTTTTCTTTTTGTTCGTTATGCATGGGTTTGTTTAGGAAAGACATGAAAAAATTCGTTCCTTTATGTTAGGTACCCATGAAAACATATTCATAGTTTTTTTCTTTTATATCGTGAATATTTGTATATATTTTTCTAAAATAATTAAATAAAATTGTTCAAAAATAAATATTTAAAATATAAATTTAGGAATTTTTTTTAAAATATAATTCATATCAAATTATTCAATAAAATATTATAAATAAACTTGATTTTCCTAAAAAAAATTCAAATAAATTGTATCAACATATAAATTTTAAAAAATTAATCTTTGGACCCAAGTGACCTACTGGACCATGTTTAGTGGAATTCAATAATAATAAATTACTAATCAATTTGTCTAATAAACTATTAAAGCGTTGAAGCTTGTCGACAAGAAAAAAAATGTAATTAAAAAAATATATATATATATATATATATATATATATATATATATATATATATATATATATATATATATATATCCGATATTGATAAAAGAATTTGACGACTAAAATAATATAATGAAATTAAACATAATTTTAATAGTTATTATCTATGTAAAATTACTAAAATTCATCCTAAATAGTATGAGAGTTTTTCCTTTTTCTATTCACATTCTTTCCTTATTCTTTCCTTAGGTGTGAACAAATATATAGAACAAAGTTAACTTTTTTTTAATCATCAAGTACATTGATTCTGATTTTGCTTTTATAAAAACAAAAAACAAAAAATATGGCGATAGAGTAGAATAGTCAAATGATACTTTACGACTATGGGTTAGGAGTATTTTTTTTTTTAATGTTTGAGATTTCAAACATCAATTAGGAAGTCCTTGAAAGTTGAACTTACTTATTTGATAAATTTATTTTATGTTTCATTGAATGTCAAAATTAATGTCTAAGACGATCATTGCATTGCATTCAAAACAACATAATATATATTATTCAACTACGATCATTGAATGCTTTTCTGTTGAATGATATTATTCGATTAAACTTAAGTTGGAAAAAAGTTAAGTTCAACCAAACTTAACTTCATTAACTAAAATCCAAACAATATATATATATATATATATATATATATATATATATATATATATATATTTTGTATGTGTGTGACATTTGAAAATTGTAAGAAGGAAAAAATATTGCAAGAAGGTAAAAAAAAATGAAACATAAAGATGATGCATAAAGTAAGTGTGTAATTTTAGACAATGTTAAAGTAAATATCGGAGGAGAATTGCTGGGCAAATCTCCTTTGGCAGATAGCTGAATGTGTGTGGTGATACCTGCCAAAGAGAACTTGCCCTGTAATCCATCACCAACAACAAAAGCTACTACACATTGCACATAGAGCATGGGTGGTGATGGCAAAATTATTTATGCCTTCCTAGAATGGGTATATCCTATGGAACAATGCCATTCATACGCTTTTATTCCTTTCTCTTCCAACCATCCCTTTTCCGAAACTCATTTTACTCAACATAATAATTTCAACTATCTTTACTATCTACCAATGTAAAACACTAAATTTCAACATTATGTTAAAGGATACTCATGGTTCCACTTTTAATATAGGAACTCCTTTATATTTTTTGATAAATCATTTATGCCCTTTATAATAAATGAGATCTTATATTTAAATTAAATTCTTATTAATTCAAAATATCGCATGGATTAAAATTTAAACAAAATATTATGAAAATTAAAATTTGAAGTTTTACAATATAAAAATTAAATTTTTGTTAGAGAATGGTTTAATTATTATACCCTAAACTTATCGTACAAATTATGTAATGCGAATATCCGTTTTAAAATTATATTACGATATATTCTATCACTATTACGAAAATGATATTTAACATAGTTTATTTATTAATATTTACATCAATTATGTCTGATATAAATGTCATTTCATTAATGTGTAATAATTTCTTTAATAGTTTTTATATCGTTTTTTTAAATCTTTAATTCTTAAACTTATATATAATCGAAACATATTATAATTATTATGATTAAAACTGATATAATATGTATTTTAGTAATTAATTTCGAATTATACTGTCGTGATACATTATAAAAAAACGATCTTTTTGAACGTTGTCATATTAAGACGATCACAATATAATTTTTTGTAGTGTGGATTCTATTGTACTATAACCTATACAAAATAATGAAATGATGACAAAAAAAAAAAAATGGAAATTTGATTAATTCCATAAAAAAAAAAAAAATCTTCAAATGAGAATGTGTGAGGAAAATAGTCTCATATTAGATAAAATCAACTTTGGTGTTTAATTTTCTTCTTCTTATTATTATTATTAAATATGAGTATAATGTTTTCTTAGTAAACAGCACACCAAAATCGCTTTTCTTTCTATTATTTTGGTATGTGCGAGAAAAACTAAAAAGAAAACATTCATGTTCTCTTTGTAATTGTTTTTTCTATTTAAAAAAATATTATTTTTCCCTAAAATAAGAGAGATAAATATTATAATTTTTTTAATAAAATTACATTATTATTTACTATTATTATTTTTTTGTTCTTTTCATATTTTATTTTAATTGTAAATTCTTAGGGTTACTGGTGCCATTTGCTCAGAAATATATGCCTCTCCTAGATCCGAAGGTATATCCTCTTCTTTGAATGTTAGTTAACACATGCTTGTTGGAGAATATATATTTTCTTAAATTATTAACAACTTTTATTTAATTTTTACATAAAATATGAATTATTATCTTAAAATAAATTTAACCTACCATTTAAAAACAATAAGCTATGTTAATTGGAGTAACGCAATTGTAACATTAACCTCATTTTTGCTCTCAGCAGAACCTAATAAAATCAGAAAGGATCGAAGTCCAATGGCGACCTTTCTCTTTCCTTTGACTGAACAGACTCAAGTGTATTTTTTGGAGCGTTTTGAAAGTTATTCCCAAACATGCAAAATACAACTAAATTTGTGTAAAGTTTTACACACGGAAGCCTTTTCTTGTCTAAAAATATTCGGTGGTTTGGAACCACACTGAACACTAATATATTCTTCTGAATGAGTTAAACATCATGAATATTTCTGAATATCTCATGTATTATGAACTAATTTCCAAAGAAGCAATAATATCAGGAAATTGCTGAGAATCATTGAAGAAAATGCGAATGTATGAAAAGCATTTATCATGACATGTCTAGTAATGCATGCAATCGAATTTCTTTCTACTGCCATTAATGTTTTTTACAACTGGTAACAAAAGAATCAGCATATCCTATCGAACAATGCCTTCATTATATTCTTCTCCTTGCCATTTCCTTTTTGCTCAACCTTTCTTACTTCATTTTCTTTTTTCTTTTTACTCTTAATTACCATAATTGATCTGAATTCCCAAGTTTAATTATCAATTCAAAGTCTTTTTATCAGACAGGAAAAATCATTATGTTAATTAGAAGAAAAACATATAATGTTTCTCTTAGTGTTGTTATTCTTAGTTCAGTGTGATTTTTGTTAGAATCCTTTAGTTGTGAATGTATTTCTCTTTCTTCATTGTGTATATATTCCTCCTTTCAACGTAATAATGGACGCAGCAGTCTCTATTGATCCTTTTTCTTGTTTTCCCAAATGCTATTTTTTGATATAAAAGCTCTTCTTTTTTAAGAGTTCAATCTAAAGAGTTTTGTTGTGTTTCTTTTCAATCATGCCTCATATATAATATAAAATGTTAAGTTTAATCAGAGAATAGAATTAGCCATATATATAATAACGTTAAATTTTTTTTTTTACATAAGTGATTATTCTCATAACACAATACTGTTTTAAAAAAAATATATATATATATATATATATATATATATATATATATATATATATATATATATTACTTCTGAAATTAGTTTTAATGTTGACAATTAAATTTTATAATATATAATAAAAGTATGAAAGCTTCTAAATTATACTTGTAATTTGTACAAACTTTTAAGCCTTACATTGTTTTTCCTCGTAAAATATATATCTTTACCTACTATTTATTTATTTTTTATTAAAAAATATTAGTTATTGCATTTTGTTAGCAGAGGTTAATCCACAAATTATTTATTTTTCATTAAAGATTTTTTGTAATTCCAGGTCGCATATATATAACATGTTATATTTCTTCCTTCAAATGTTAATACAATACAAAAAATAAAAAATAAATTGTGACCAATTTTAGTAAGCAATAATTATCAGTAATTATAATAATCAATTTACAAAATTAAAAGTTATTGACTACAAAAATAGTTATTTTATAAATAAAAAATTATAATTAATCATTAAAGTGGTCTTTAAAATTAGTTATCTTGGTTTTATCTACAAAAGAAAATTGGTCACTAAAAATTAACAACCTAGATTTTGGATACCAAGATGAGTTAGTTTCTAAATTAATTATCAATTATAATTTTTATTTATTATAATGATTATTTTAATAACCAATAATTTTTAATTTTATAAATTAGTATCTAAATTGATCACTACAATAACTAATTATTTTTTGTTTCTAAGATTGGTATATAATTGAGAATTTTCTTGTAGTAGTGATAACATTATTGTTAATGGAAAAAGACTTAAGATGATGCATTTAAGGCAATATGTTAATTTTATTATAGTATTTGTATATTTGTTGATATTTTATATATTATTTATAATAAATTTATTGTCCACATATGTATTTTAAATGTATACCTTTTCATTAAAATTGGTTTAAAATTAAAATAGCTACATTTGAATTGCACAAAAAGGAAAAGTGATAACCAAAGTTCTTAAAAAAATTCTAAAACAAAGCTTTGAGAAGAAGAAAACACACACAATTCTACAAGAAATATTAAAAAAACCAGGTTGGAGGGTTTACAAGAAAATGCTGTAATTTGACAACCTTACTAAAGATAAAATATAACATAAACGAGATATGATCTATCTATACATAAAAAATTAACACTACTTTTAATTTAAAACTTTAAAATAATAGATTTATGAATTATATGTTGTTCAACTTTTTTTATTTTACAATGAGACTTATATTCATATTTGCATTCCCAACAATAAAAAATTAAATTTAGCTAAATATAATAAAAGTATTTTTCAAATCGTATTCTTTTTCTGAGTATACTTGAAACATTATCATTCAGCAGAAATAGGTAATGTAAGTTAACAAAAAATTAAGTGAAAAATGCAAAGAGAAAATGATCCTAAGAGAAGAACAAAGGATATTATATAGTAGCATGCAGAAGAATCACTGGGCAAATCTTCTTTGGCAGGTTGCACACTATGCATATATATGTCTAAGATAGTATTGGAAACTGCCAAAGGAGAAGTTACCCTGCAATGCATCTGCAACTGGGAAGGTATACGACTGAATGGCTATTGGAAATGTTATTTATGGCTTCATAGACTCAGCATATCCCTTCGAATTATACCTCATTTTCTACTGCCTCTCACCTTTCCTATGCCTTTGTCTAATCCTTTCTCAACAGAATCTTTTTAAAGTGAAAAATCAAAGTAAGTTTAAAGGTGAAACCTTTCTTTCAGTATTATAGTTTCCTCAAAATTAATTATTTTTATTTCAAATTGGTAAATGTATAATTATAATTATTATTCTTTTTGAAAAAAAAAATCTTGACTTTATAAAGAACTGTTTGAAAAACCATATATTTTTCTTTCCTGTCATGTGACCAAAATTCAACACATTACATATTTCGTTATTTATATTTCAATTGTCATATTGCTAAATTTAAATTTATTTTGCTTTGAAAAAGTGTCCGCAGCATGTGAAATTTGGTTCTTCATTTGCTTATAAAAGCTACTAAATAAGATCGACTTGATTGGTATTTTAATCCCTAATTCAATGAGATTCTGTAATTTTTTTCTTTTCGATTCGTTCTCGTGAATTTTTTTTTTTTATAATTATTGATGAAATTTTATCGACAAAAATAAATTTGTGGATAAAGTTAAATTTATCAACAAATTTTAGAATTTAAGTTATTGATGGATATTTTCATTTATAATTAACTTATCGGTAAAACATGTTGATATGAGTTGACTCATCATAGATTGAGTTAAAAGAGAGTCAATTCAAACTTACTCATTTTTTGTGTACCAAAAATTTGGTAACCTAACTCGATCTACTACAAATTGGTGAGTTAAGGGTTAACTTACTTATAAATATTCTATTTTTGTAATTTATTTATTTATTTATTGCAAAACAATGTATGTAGATTGAATTGATTTATTTTTAATAATAGTTGAATCCCAGGGTTCATCAAATTCTTCAAATATTATTATAAATATAATAGTTAAAATATCAACACACATAACTTGATAAACAAATAAATTAAATATCAAAACTATTCAAACATTATTAAATAACATTATAGTATTTAAAATGATCAAATTGTGAATCTATATAATTATAAGTAATAAATAATTACACTAAAAAACTTATAAAAAATGTAAAAAAAAAATTAATAAAATGTTGTTGTTGGTAGGATACGGGTCAACCCACATTCAACTTGATTCGAACTCATTTAACCCATGGTTTAAGTGAGTTGGGTTCAGTTTAACCCATATTTTAAAAAAACTCATTTTGTCATTTCTACTTGTCGATATGATTCATTAGTAAATTAGAATTTGTATTATCGATGGGTATTTTTGTCAATAATATATTCGATAACCAATTCTGTTGATAAATTTCAATAATATGCAATTCCTTTTACCAATAGATTCTTTCGTTGATAAATCTATTGATAAAATAACCAACAAATTTCTCGCCAATTCTGATGAGATTTTTTTATATATTAAGGTGGGAACAAGACAATAACCTTTTATGAAAGCATGGAGGCATGGGTGAAGTTGGGGTCTAAAGGGATTCTGAGGGCGTGGATGGGGTGGTTATAGGTTGAAGGGGGAAGAAAAGGTGAGGGTGAAGGTGGTGGATGTCGATGTGGCGGTGGTGTTGTTTAGGTGGGTGGTGGTTTGTATTATGGGAGAAGAGGTAGAGGGAGAATAGAGTTTGGATTGACATGTGGTCACCTTAAGTGTTAATACCAATTTAATAGAATGGATCACATTAAGTCATATGTTAAATAAAATACATATTGTGTTATATAAGGTCAAGATGATCTTGGCTTGTACTAGGGTGAGATAATCTTAGTTGGTACCACAACGACATACCTAGCTTAGCTTGGACAGGAACATAGCGGTCATGGGTGAGTGATGTTCACGTTAGCCTAAACACGGTAATAACACATATGTTTGTCGACAAGACATTCATTAGCATTTATTAGCAGATCTAAACTTTCCTAAAATAAGCCAATGTGATTTATTTTCAGCTAAAATTGATATCTTGAAATTTTTTCTTACTTAATTGAACCACCTATGTCATATAAACTTACTTGAACATTGGAATATTGTTTACATGTATCCAACCAGGGGCGGATCATTCATAGTGCAGGGAGGGGCCATGGCCCCCCCAATATTTTTGAATTTTTTTTTAAATTATATGTATGTTTTTGAAATTTTTTTAAATTATATTTATATTTTTGAAATTATTTTAAATTCTATATATCTTTTAAATTTTTAAATTTTTTTTAAATTATATGTAGTATATTTTAAAAATTAATGGAAATTAAATTGTGTGACTTTTTATTTTTTTTATAAAACACAACCTTTAATCTTAACAAAGTTGGTCATCTAGCTTTTTTTAGTCTTAATTTAGTTCCGATTTTTGAAAAAGTTGATGCAATTTGGTTATTTTCATTAAATTTTTGAAGCGAATCAAAAGATTTTTCATACACTTGGATTATATTAATTGCACCAACAAAACAAAACATCTTTATTAATCGTTTCTATTTTCAACAAATTAAGACTAAAAAAACATTAGACAACAAACTAGACATTTCTAGACAAATAAAGAAACAAAAAAAAATTATTAAACCAAATATTTATTAAGATATTTTTTATTTCTTTCTCATTGTCTTTCTAAGTTTTCACAAATTGTATTTATCTCTTATTCTCATATGTTTTCTTTTTTGTTTTTGAAGAAAAAAAAATTAGACACACTCATTTTTTTTTTCTGATTTCTCATTTGTTTTTTGTTTCTTGAAAAAAAAAAGGGAATTCTCTATCGTCTTACCTGATAATAAAATATTAGTTTAAGAGTTATTAACATGATTTTTTTATCTTACAAGCCTTTTGCAAATTCATTTTTTATGAATATATAAGATAAAATTTGTATTCTAATATTATTTTGAAAAAAAAATTATATAGATGGAAAATAAAATAATAGATTTATTTATTTTTAAATGATTAAAGGGAAGCTATTTGTGAAGATAAAAACAGATACATTCCACTTCTTCATATATTAAAATATTATACTAATAATCTAATCTAATGATCCAATTGTTTAGTTTAAAGAATTATTTTTTGAAACATTACACTAATAATCTAATTTAATAATAAAAAAATTATATTATTTAGGTCCCTCCAAAATTTTTGGTCAATATCCGCCACTGTATCCAACCTTCCTACTCATTTCAGAGACGGCGTAAAAACATCTCAAACAAAAAAGTGAAAACATATCAAAATCTTGTAACTTATCTTGATACCATACAAAAACGACTAAATTGAAGAAAAAAATTAAAAAATCGTATAGAATAAATCTCTAAATATTAAAACTAAAATAATAAATAAACCGATAAAATTAATAACACATATGATCTATATTATACATTTTAGTTCACTATAATTATAAAGAATTAATATTTGTCAGTTTGTCGATAGAAAAATCAAATACATGTCGATTAATTATTATATTAATATGTAAATAAACATATTACAAACGACCAAATTATTTGCTTGTAATAGGTTACTATAGTGAGAAAAAATGAAGTATTTTTTTTTTTTTCAAGATGAAACCAAATTATGTAGATGTTTTAAACAGCCATGTACGTTTCAATTACTCTTGATTAAGTAACAAAGCAAAATTTTCCTTTTAAGTAAGTAATCTAATGGCCGTAAGTAGTAGAATTTAAAACCAAAAAATGGAACAACTAATTTAAGTAAGTGTGAAAGGAATAATTAAGTGGTGTTGTGAAAGACGTTATGTGATGTATCATGCTTGCTTGCTTAGATCATGATGTGATAGCTTGAGTAAGAAACCTTCAAAGTGATCATGGATTCAGTAATTATTATAATTCATTTTTAGATGGCAAGATAATGCTTTAAAGATACCAATAATTAAGAAGTATTAGTGCATTCTATCAATAAAAATATTTAATTGTGTTTATATATACCAAATGTATTACAACAGCAATTTTTTCAAGAAATATTCTTTGACATTAATTTTTATTCCGTTTCTTTCTACAGTGTTTGTTTTTCGTGCAAACGTTGCCTGAAATGTCTTTTAAATACCAATAAACAATATTATTGTTCAAGTACCACATTATTTTGTTGTCTGTAGTTAAATTCTAATTAATAACTAGCGTAATTATTTTCCTGTCCAATATCTTGTGAAGAACATTTGGAAATATATAAGAAGAAAAAGTAAAATAAAAAATACAATGAAAAATCATATTTAAAAACCGATGTTCCAAGTAGATGAATGTGTATTATTTGCTTTTTATCCAAAGTAAAAATTTGATAATTGATTCCACCAATTTATACTGCATTTTGAAATATAAGAAAATGGTATAAATAAATTTTGGATTACTTAGAAACAAAATATAGTGAAAATAAATATAAATGCTATAAAAATATTAAATTTTTAAGCAAGTACATAAAAATAGTAAATACAATAAACATTTCCTTCTTGTGGAAATTTAATTAGGGGAAATATTTTTATACACGAGACAAAAACAATTTTTTTTTCTTGAAATAAATAATACAAATTTTACATTTTCATCTTATATTTTTCCTTTTTCATTTCCTTTTTTTAGTTTCACCAGAACAAACTTAGCGTCAAAGAAAAACCTTAGACAGCGTGGAAGAATTTTTAATAGACCCTACAAATAAAATTATGCCCACTACTTTAACTACACAGTGAAACATATTAAGTAACCATATGTGGCGAACATCACATAAAAATAGAATAGAATCACCAAATAAAGAACCAACAAAGTATCAGAAGGAAAATAATTATGTTTACATATGTGAACATGTTAGGTCAGAATTAAAGTACCTTTCAACGGAGAGTGATCAATAAGAATATATGTTTTCAGATTTTGTGTTTACGCATTCATAGGGAATCTGATTTTAATTTGTTGGGAAGAAAAAAGAAATGGGACCAATATGAAGAAAGAAGATTCTGCAGCACATTCTCTTTGGCTTCTACAAGCACAGAGAGATTTGTTACTGGTGACTACCAAACACTATTATTAATTATGACCACCAAAAAGTTGTTTATGTTGAAACTAGAAGCAGCGTAAAGAGAGATACTTTAATCAATTAAGATTATTATTATTATCCATCAAAACTTTGTGCTCACAAAGTACTTGAAGCACTTTAAGCCCTGTCTGGTTTAAGAAACTAACTGTGAATAATGTCTTATAACAAAATATTGATTTGACTCACCTAAATTTTACATCTTAATTGCACACAAACATGAATTAATCTTCCAATTGCAGTGTGTTAGAGATGCTGGAATGAAAACCTAATGCAAGCCAAGGGAGAGTAATTAGGTCATAAATCATATTTAATTGCTTGTCATATTTAGCTCGCAACGAAAACTAACCAACTGGACTAAAATATTTAAATAAAAGTGAGTAGATATGATCACATTTGTATTTATATATTTAGAATTAAATATATTTTTAGTGACTTAATTTTCAAATGCGTTTTAAAGTAACATTTGATTTGTTTACGTCGTTTAACACATTTTCGTTTCGATGTTAGCTGGAAAATGCATTTGAAACGTAAAGTAAACTTAACAAAATTTTGTTAAAATAACTAAATTCACATATTTATAATGATTAAAAACTAAATTAGTACAAAATTTTAAAAAAAGACTAATTCTGACTTTCAATGAAAGTTAAAGAATAAAAAACATATTTAACCCTTATATTTACAAGATCATACGGATGAAAATTTTAGAGTATAAACAAAACTTTTGAAAAAGAGAAAAACATATATATATATATATATATATATATATATATATATATATATATATATATATATATATATATATATATATATATATATATATATATATATATATACATATATATATATATATATATATATATATATATATATATATATAAAAGCAACTTCATTCAACTATATTTCAAGAAGATTTATTAAAAAGACACAATAAGTACGATATAAACAACTCATAAAATATTGTAATTCCTTTCTATTCAAAATTTTAAAATAATAAACTTATAAATGTTCTGCCTTACATCCCTTTCATATCTACTATATTACTAAATGTAAAACTTAAACTTATAGTTGAATTCTCAACATCGGAAAAAATGAGGAAGATATGATTTTGCCAAGATACAAGATGAATGTTTGAAGTTCATGGTATATATAAACCAGTAGAAGAAATATGTTTGAAAATAGATAAAGGTGGTGAGGAAGGTATAATGAATGATGTTTGAATGAAGCATGGAACTGTTGCAGGAGAATCGCTGGGCAAATCTCCTTTGGCAGATTATACACTAAGAAAGTTGCAAATATGAGATGCATGCATCGTAGTGGATACCTGCCAATAGAGAACATGCCCTGTAATGCAGCTGCAACTCACACACAGATGAATGGCTTTGGGAACGATATTTATGGCTCTTAGGATGGCATATCCTAAGGAACTATGCCTTTATTTTGCGTTGCATGTGTCCTTTCATATGGTTTTATTCTTTTCTATGCCAACCATCCTTTATGGTGAATTCTTTTTTTACACAATGGCTAAGTTTTTCAACAAAGGAGAAACAAAAGGGAAAACATAACTTTGTTGTGTGGTACAGATATAGGCTGTGTTATGCCGTGGTGGCCATTCAAAGCTGCAAAAGTCGAAGTCCCCAAAAAATGTGAAATTCCTCCAACTAAACAGTTTATAATTCCATGTTTGGTTTGGCTTATTATATTGATGGGATTAAAAGATAATTTTTGATTAATTTATTTTGAAAAGTAAGGCAAGTATAAGGAACTTTCCATTTTTAGCTCTTAAGCAGAGTTTAAAAAATTAATATTCCATTATTGTAATCTTATTAATTTATGTTGAGAGATGGAAAAGAGAAAAGGTTTTGAGACATCCTTTCAACGAAGAATTTGTATAAGAAATGAAATCGTGTTTGGAAAATATCACTTTACGAATGACTTGAGAAATAATATTTATGTATGCTTTTCAATATTAAACATTTTTGTTATTCTTAATTTTTACTTCCAATAGTTATAAGTTATTCCGGATGACAATATGAGATGAGACATGTAGAACAAAAAAAAAAAACGTGGGGCGGATCAAATATTTTAATCTATTAGTCCACTCAAATTCGTTCCACATAATCCGAAGTTCATGCGGATCAATGACGAGCTAAACATGTTATGTGTGTTTTTTTTTAGCAACTTGCTCATTCATTTTTCTTCTCTGATCTATCTAAAAGTAGTTGACTCATTTTAGTCTAGTTCATCCAAAAGTAACTCCCTTTTTCACATTTATTCTATTTTTTCAATTCAAAACCATTTATATTTTCAATAGGCTTGTACATATAAATTAAATAATATGAAAAATATTTGTTTTAAGAAATGGGCTTATAGAAAATATTATTTCTACTCATTTAATTAAATAAAAATAAATTTATAAAAATCCTTACGCATGTCAATCAGCAAACTTGTTGACAAAAAATTATGTGGGACGGGTCAAAGGAATTAGCCCACATTTCTTATGTATGGGTCATCCCAACCCGCTTTTTATGGGTTAAATGCAAAGTGGGCCAAATGCGGGACGGATCAGTCTGCGTTGTTATCCTTAATAGTTACTGTAATTTTTTTTTTATCTAATTATAAAATTATTAGATATTTTAAGTTAGTCTCTAACTAATTCAATTATTTTTATTTAACTACAAAATTGTGAATGCTTAAATTTTAAATTTGATTATTGTTTTACAATATTTAAAGAAAAAATTTAATGTTTGAGATCCAAAAAGTTCTCCATGTATTTATTTAGATTTTTTTCATAGTTCATATATGTTGTGTAAAATATAAATTTTATCATAGATTTTGTGTTGTCTCCATGCTTTGTATTATTTAATTTAATTTCCCTTTTTATTAAATTTTTATATCATGACAAATGATTAATGTGCTTTGAATTATCAACATTGCTTAGATGTCTAAGTTCATAATGATGTCTAACATGACTTTATTAAGAGATAAAAAAGTTAAAAATATATAAACAATTTAAAAAACATTAATAACAATATATTGGATGTTTCACAATGTATTTTTGGATTCAAAACTATCTTCCGGAACAGTGAATCCAAAATGCATATCTTTATATATTTTGGATTGAGTGTTTTAGAAGATATTTTTAAATCTGGAAATATATTTCGAAACATCAACTCCAAAAAATATAAAAAAGCAAATACAATATTCTTTTATTATAATTTTAAGGCTAATTAATCATTTGGTGTCAATTTTGGTGTAAAAAAATTAAATAGGTCTCCATTTTTGTATTTAGTTCAATTAAATATAATTTTAGAAAAATTAATTTAATTTGGTCTTTTCTGTCAACGACATTTAAATCACCATCACATGTCAGTTTGTAGTTTTTTAATTTTCTTTTAATTTTTATTTGCAAAATTCTTTGTTGTCCAAGTGTTAGGTCCATGGTGTGACATATGGTAGTGTTAGTGTCACGTGACAAGGGTAATGTCACGTGTCAATAGTGTCAAATGTCAGTGTCATATATTCAATTTAATTCATATATGTGTTTTTTTATTCAATTCAATCATTGTTTTTAATGTAGCAATGTTGTTTATCTCTAAATTGGGATCAAATTAAATATTTGTATTGAAGTTATGTTGATATTTATATTAAAGTTGACCTTATTAAATATTTTTGGAATAATTTTTAAACGAGCTGTGATCATATTATTGGATTCTATTTAAAGAAATTACTTTTAATCTTATAAAAATAATAGATTATTAATATAGAGTTCTAAATTAAAATATAAATAGATATAATAATTTAAATTTTTAATATCTACAAATTAAATTTTAATTATTATTATTATTATTGCTATAAAAATAAAGTATTTATTGTGTAATTATTTTAATTTAGTATGTTAAAAAGTCAATTTAATAAAAATACGAGCATAACATTTTTACAAATAATAAATTTAGAGAGACAACATTATTCCATTTAAAAAAAGTCTTAATTGAATCAAAATATATATATATATATATATATATATATATATATATAAAAAAAAAAAATAAAAAATAAAAATATATATATATATATATATATATATATATATATATATATATATATATATATATATATATATATAAAAGGACTGAATGAAATAAGATAATGACATTTGACACAGGTGATACTCACGCTGGCATGTGGTGATACTCACACTATTAGATGACATGTCACGAATTTTACACATGGATAAAAAAAATTAAGAAAAAAAAACTACATATTTATTGACTCTTGATAACAATTTAAAGGTTGGTATAATACTAAAAAAATGACCATATTAAATCAATTTTTCATAAATTGTTAATTGAAACAAAAATAAAAAAATTACTTGAAAATTTGAAAACTTTTAACAAGGATCAAATGATTAATTAATTCTAATTTTAATGAGGGATAGTTTGCTGATTAAAGTATATGAGATGCAAGAAAAAAAATGGGGTACAGGAAGAAACAAACACCCGAGTTCTTTGTTTTTTAAGTATTTGAAAATAATTTCGGCCTTTGATTAAATAGGGTTTGAGTCCGGCGTTTCAAGTCCAAGAAAAAAAGGAAGGGGACAACACCACTGCAGTGCCCTTATTGATGCATGCCTAGGAAAATTGCAAAAAGAAACCATAGTTAGAATATGGGGTTAAATATCTAACTAAATCCAGAAAATATGAGCTCTCGCTATAGTATTTAAAAGTAATTATATTTGAAAATATATAAAATTATAATTTATACTCATTCTAATGTGAAACTCAAAAGGCTGAGATTAAATAATAAAATTAAGATATTTTTAATGACTAATATAATAATAAATACTCAAGTCTAGGAGCTAAAATGACATTGCAAAATCTTATTTTAGTTTTTCTTATTTTCAAATATTAATAAAAGGTTGTTATTATTCGATTATGATTCGATACATTTTCGATCTCGCTCAAATTCATTTAACCACATAAATTAAATGAGCTGAGTCTAATTTGATCATATTTAAAAAAATAATTTTTTTTTCAAATCGAGTAGAATCTCCGATGATCAGATTGACTAAATGATTGAATACTACTTTGACATCTTTGAATGCTCATAGATCAGTGTGAATAATGCTTTAGAATTGAATTTTGAGCGTTTAGGTTTCATCAGCATGTTGATGTGGTAAGAATTACTTTCACACAGTTAAAGTTGGAAAATGGTATATACGAGTCATTTGAAAAAGCCTCCAAATGAGAAAAGAAAATTGGAAACTATAGTTATAGTTATGACAAGAATTCTAGAAGATTTTCCAAATTATCTTCAACAGGAGGATGACTGAGGGGTTTGTTTCTTCTATTTTTTCATTTATGTGATGGATTCATCAATTTTTGCAGTTTAGGATTAATTTAATAAATCATTGTTAGTTGTGATTAGCTCCTTAATGCAAGTTTAAAACTTTCGGTGTTTAGCTTCTAAATTCGCACTTTTATGAAACTTGGACATGAAAAAAATAAATCAAAATGTCTTCTCATGAAAGTTATGGATTGTTTATTGAGTTGTTGATACTTACTCACCTTGATTACTATTAATGATATTTATATTATTTACATTAAATATGTAACTCTCTACCTTTTGAGTTGTCTTTTAATAGAGATTTTTTCTTTGATAATTATACTCATAAAATTAGTATTTGATATTCTATTCTTTCTCTTTATTCTTCTTTCTATTATTAACTTTGTTTTGTAATAGTTTTATATTTTTAATATGATTTGTGAGTGTGTGTATGAACCTCAATTAGAGTATTCGTTAGGGGTGATCATGGATTAGATTTTTAATGATCCAATCCACATCCATTTTAGATCCAAATAATTGTATTATATTTTCGATCCAAATTCATTTTTTCAAAAAAAGTAGATTGGATTTTTTAAAAATCCAGATTCAAATATTTAGATCAAGTTTAAATCCATATCTAAATATTTGGATCAAGTTCAAAATTCAAAAACTATTTTTCATAAAATAAATTCAAATTAAATTTTTTAAAACTTGCGTCCATGGGACTGACACCATAGAATTTGACAGATTTTTTGTCGGGGCCAACGAGGCCAAATTTCAGCATGGGATGAACTTGGATGACTTTCGAATGAATTTCACTCGGGGACGACGTGACCAAATTTGGGCCAAGGTCGAATTGATAAAATTTCAGTCGAGATCGACTTGACTGGATTCGACTGAATTTCGGCCAGGGCCGATTTTGCCTAATACGACCAAATTTTGGCCAAAGCCGACTTGGCCAAATATGGCCACATTTGGGCCAGGGCCTGATCAGTCAAATTTTGGTCAGGGTTGACTCCACTAAATTCGTCGGTCGGGACCGACTTGACTGAACATGACCAATTTTCGATCACAGCCGACTAAGTTGAATATAGTCAAATTTCGTTCAGGACTTACTCGACCGAATACGGCTAAATTTGGGCTAGTGCCGACTCAACCAAATTTTCAACCAAATTTTGGTTATGACCAACTCGACTGAATTTGGTCAAATTTAGGTCAGGACATACTCGCCTAAATATGACCAAATTTCGGTCTTGATCGACTCTGCCGAATACGACCAAATTTAGGTCAGGACCAACTCGGTCAAATTTTGGTCGAGGCCAAAACGACTGAATTTTGACCGGAGCCGACTCGACTGAATTCGGCTGAATTTCGGTTGTGGCCGACTCAGTTGAATACGGCCAAATTTTGATCGTGACTGACTCATTTGAATACGGACAAATTTCATCCTAGGTCGTCCCAACCGAATACGACCAAATTTGGGCCAGGGCCGACTCAGCCAAATCTCAATTGGGGCCAATTTGATTGAATTCGACCGAATTTTAACCGGAGCCAACTAGGCTAAATACAACCAAATTTTGGTTGTGGTTGTCTCGGCCGAATACGGTCAAATTTTGTCTAGGTCGACTCAGCCCAATGCAGTCAAATTTAGGTCGGGGTGAACTCAACCAAATACTTCCAATTTTTGTCCAGGACCAGTTGGGCCAAATTTCGATTGGGACCGACTTGATGGAATTTGGCCTAATTCAACCAAATTTTGTATAGGGTCACGCCAACTCAATTAAATACGACTAAATTTGGGCTAGTCCGTCTCAACCTTTAACCTAACCTAACCAAAAATATAATCTGAAAATTTGGATTGAATATTTTGGATTATACATTTTGAAAATCTAGATTTAGAGTATGGATATACAATCTATAAAATATATAAAATGTAGATCAGATTGATATCCAAATCCAATAAAATGGATTGCATTTTTAATAAAATGAATATTAAATGGATTGGATCATAGCAAAAATGGATTGGATCATGAAAATTAGATTTTTTGCCCATCCTTAGTTTAACTTTTCAGATCATTCTCTATTTCCTTTTGCTCATTTAAGAGTTCAATAAATATAAATTATTGTTGTTATGCTCATAATTTTTATTTTTATGTGTTAAATAAACATTAATTATTACTTTTACCCTCATATTTTTATCCTTTCAATTTTATATGTATTTAATATATTTTTATTAATACATTTTTTTACAAGAGTATAATTTAAATTTGTTAGTACAAATTTATAGATACATTAACAATTCTTTTATTAAAGTTCTAAAATTTTTAATTAAATTGTAAGCTTTAAAGTTTATGAATATAAATATTAAGGTTTAGTGCTTACAAACGTCTCACGTTTCACGTCGCACGTCTCACGTTTAACGTCTAACGTTTCACGTTTCCCATCGCACATCGCACGTCTCTCACGTTCCACGTCCCACGTCTCACGTCCCTCACGTCTCACGTCTCTCACGTCCCACGTCCCACGTCCCACATCCAATGTCTCACGTCTCACGTCTCACGTCCCACGTCCCACGTCCCACGTTCCACGTCTCACGTCCCACGTGTCACGTCTCACGTCTCACGTCTCATGTCTCTGGTCTCACATCTCTCGTCTCACGTCAAACGTCCATCGTCCCACGTCTCACGTCCCATATTCCACGTCTTATATCTTACGCCTCACATCTCACGTTTCACGTCTCACGTCCCACGTCTCACGTTCCATGTGTCACGTCCCACGTCTCACGTTCCATGTGTCACGTCCCACGTCTCACGTCTCACGTCTCACGTCTTACGTCTTACTTCTCACGTCTTAGGTCTCACATCTCACGTCAGGTCTCACGTCTCACGTCTCTTGTCTCACATCTCTCGTGTCACGTCTTACGTCTCACGTTTCAGGTCTCATGTCCCACGTCTTACGTCCAAGGTCCTACGTCTCACGTCATACGTCTCACGTCTCATGTCGCACATTTCGCGTCCCACGTATCACGTCACGTCTCACCTTCCATGTTCCGCGTTTCACGTCTCACGTCCTACATCTCTCACGTCTCTCACGTCCCGCGTCCCACGTCTCACGTCTCACATCTCACGTCCCATATTCCACGTGTCACGTCTCACGTGTCATGTCTATGTCTCTAGTCTCACGTCGCACGTTCCACGTCCCTCGTCCCACGTCTCACGTCCCATATTTCACGTCTTACGTATCAGGTTTCAGGTTCCTCGTCTCATGTCCTACGTCCCACGTGTCACGTCCTACATTCCACGTCTCACGTCTCATGTCTCAGGTTTCAGGTTTCAGGTTTCAGGTCTCAGGTCTCAGGTCTCAGATCTCACGTTTCACGTTTCACATCACAAGTCTCACGTCTCACGTCTCACATCTCACGTCTCACATCTCACGTCTCAGGTCCCACGTCCCACGTCTCACGTCCCACGTCACACGTCCCACGTCCCACGTCCCACGTCCCACGTCCCACGTCCCACGTCCCACGTCCCACGTCCCACGTCCCACGTCCCACGTCGTCTAATGTTGCACGTCCTACGTCGTTTAATGTCGCACGTCTTATGTCTCACGTCCCACGTCTCTTGTCTCACATCTCACGTCTCTTGTCTCACATCTCACGTCTCTTGTCTCACGTCTCACGTTGCACGTTCCACGTTTCACGTCGCACGTCCCACGTACCACGTCACACGTCTCACGTCCCAAGTCCGACGTCTCCACGTCTTATGTCTCACGTCCCACGTCGTCTCACGTCTCACTTTCCACATCCTCTCACGTCCAACGTACTACGTCTCACATCCCACATCCTAAGTCTCACATCTCACGTCTTATGTCGCACGTTTCATGCTCCACATATCATGCCACGTCTCACCTTCGTCCATGTAGCACGTCTCACGTCCCACGTGCACTGAAATACTTGATTTTTTCATAAAATGATGGTGCTTTGGTTTACTTTTTGCAGTATAACTAAGGTTCTTCTTTGTTGTTTATCCTTCTTCAAGTTTCTTATTGATCGAAAGAAGATAAAGGACATTATTTTATCGGAAATAGGAAAGCTAACCTTATGCAAAATTTATTTTTGTGCTGTCAAAAAAAAAACTGTAAGGTTTCAAAACTGCAACTTTTGAGAAAAAAAAAGTGAAAAGTGAAGTCGCCAAGTACATGACAACTCACTTTTTTATTTAGGTTAAATCATTCCAGAGGTCCCCATTTTTGTAGTGAAATCTCAAGTAGGTCCCCCCATTTTTATTTGATTCAATTGAGTCTCTATTTTTGAAAATTCGTTGCAATCGGTTCCTTTCCGTTAGTTGTCCAGTAACGGTGCTAATTATGTGCCACGTGTCAGCACGTGGTTTTTTTGATTTTTTTAAATTGTTTTTAAATTTTTTTAAATTTTTTTTATAATTTTAAAAAAAAAAATTGAAATTGCCACGTGTCAAACTGACATTGTGCCATGTGGCAAAGACAGTGTGATGTGGTAGTCACAATGCCACGTGTCACTATTGGATGTCAAAAGTCTCAATGTAGTCCCTACATTTGTTATTTTGTCTCAATTTGGTCCCTATTTTTTTAAAACTAAATCAATTTCATCCCGTATCAAATTTAAATTTTATATAAATTTAAATTTAAATATTTTTATATCCATAATTTATAGATAAATGTTAGAGTTGTTTTAAAAATAAAAAATTTATAAATTCAAATATAAAATTTTTAAAAAAAATTATAACAATTCTAACATTTGTCAGTATTAGAAGTATAAAATTATTGATATACAAATATTTGAAACAATATTTAAATAAAGTTCAATGCAAAATATACATAAATAAACTTAATTTTGTTAAAAATATCAATTGTAATAAAAATACCATTGTAAATTTATATAAAAATTAAATTTGATATAGGGATGAAATTGATTTAGTTTTAAAAAAATAGGGACCAAATTGAGACAAATAAACAAATACAGGGACTACATTGAGACTTTTGACATCCAATAGTGACACGTGGCACTGTCACTACCACATCACACTGTCTATGCCACGTGGCACAATGTCAGATTGACACGTGGCAATTTTAATTTTTTTTAAAATAAAATTAAAAATTAAAAAAAGTCAAAAAAACCACGTGCTGATACGTGTCACATAAGTAGCACCGTTACTGGACAACTAACGGAAAGGAACTGATTGCAACGAATTTTCAAAAATAGGGACTCAATTGAGTCAAATAAAAATGGGGGGACCTACTTGAGATTTCGCTACAAAAATGAGGAGCTCTGAAATAATTTAACCTTTTATTTTAAAAGAAACCTGTATCTGTCAAGACGATTTTGTTTTTGGAGAAAAGAAAAAGGAAACCGGCTGAAGAGAAGACTACTTTCCTAGTGATGTTGTCTTCTCATATGATGACTTGTCCGTATTTTAAAAAAAAAAAATTAACATACCTATTTTTACAATTTTCACTTTAAAGAGACTCCAAAATATAAAAATGCTGATTTTTTTCCCTTAACATTTATACAGATAAAACTAGTATTTGATACTTTATTCTTTCTTTTTATTCTTTTTTCTATTATTAACTTTGTTTTATAATAGTTTTATATTTTTAATATGATCCGTGAGTGTATGTATGAACCTGAATTAGAGTATTGGTGGATGTGTCGCCATGTCGTATCTGTTTTATATGATAGGCTATATGATTAGTTTGCTTCAGTGTCTAATTTTATAATTTTCTTTCTGCACACATAATTTTTTTTTCTCATTTGCTTTTTTTTTATCGAAAGTTATTTTTTTTAATTGTGTAATTCGAAAGTCAATAACGACTTTATTGTGTAATTTGAAAATTAGTTTTTACTTTTGTATTGTATTATACAATTCAGAAAACTTTCAAATTAGAGAATTCAGAATTCAAAAACTAACTTTAAATTGCACAGGCCAAAACGGTAAAATAACAACAAAAAAAACTTATGAGAATGCAGGAAAAAAGGTCATGGAGGTGCCGAAAGAAACTACCTGCTCCTTGCTTCTGACTTAATGTTTTGCAACTTGCCATTTTTTTGGTTCTATAGACATGATTCAAGTGAAATTGTAATTTTTTTAGAAGTTGTTTATTAGACTAATTGTACATGCATGAGTTTTGTTTGTGGTAAATAGAAGTTGGCATCTCCTAAGATTTATATTGCACCCTGTGTTATGTCTTAGCTCAGGAGTTTCTCTATTGTTAAGTCATATATATACCAAATAGACTGTCTAATCATGTTAAAATAGATTTGGTAGAAGATGATTACGAATCATTAGAAGTTCTTTAGTAGTGTTGATGATTGTAAATGGATATCAGATTTGGAATGTCCATTCCATGAGACACCAAATCATTTATTCATTTATGGTTAAAATAGTTGATGGAGGTTTAACTCTCCTTAAAAATAATGCATCTTGTAAAATTATTGGAGTCGGAACCATCAACTTTCGATCGATTGCACAATGAACTTAAGAAAGTACTGGGTTGTGTGGAAGGTGAAAGCAGAGCCTAGAATGTTGTGGGTGGTATAGAAAATATTGCTTCCTTATTGAGAGCATGTGAGTGTAGATTCCGTGAAGGATATAAGGAGATGAAAAGCATAGAGCTTTTAGCAAGAAGCCAATGAATAGATACAAATGTAGCTTCTTTTTTCCCATTGAGAGAGAGACATGTCAAGCAGAAAGAGACAAGCAAAAGCGATGGAAAGATGAACTTTTTATGATTGGTGCATGAAAGAATGAGGAGACAATAAAGTAGTCCTCTCTCACACGTAGCTTATAGTCTTCAAAAAGAGATGTTAGTGCGTACAACAAAACAAGGCTAATAAGAGCAATTTAAGGAGGCATGCAACTACTAAAATCCAAACCTTCTTTTTGCCTTCTATTGCTAGTGCTTCACTCTGCAACAACGAGATGATTCACTACTCGACAACTCCTTTCTGTTTGTCATTTCTACCTTTAGAGAATGACCACCCAATCCACAGTTTATGCCAAATGCTTGGTTTCCTTCAACTTGCTTTATAATAATATAACCTACTAAACCACCATTTGTAAATTCTTTAAACTCCTTCTTCCATTATCCATTCAAGTTTAACATATGGGTTGGAGTACCTAATTTATACTTTATGAATTAATTGAAGTAGGTAGAAACGAAGACAGCGAATCTGAAGTGGAGAAAGGGAAGGATATAAAGAATAAAACAGAAAGTGTGTCAGTACATGTGATACAAGAGTGGCCACTAGCTAGTGAAGGTTTGGCACAGAGAGAGAGAGAGAGAGAGACAAAGGCAAAGGCTAAAAGCACAGAGAGGCCCGTGAAGATGAATGACTGATATGCATGCATGTATGCTTATGTCTCATTGGCAGTGACTGAACTCATATATGCATTATTTCTGACTGAGAATGACCATCCTCTCTTATTGTCCATTGGATTGCTTCATGCAATTTTTAACACTCTCTTACTCAATATCACAACTATATCATCCACCTTTTCATGCTCCCTCTTCACTTTCTCTGCTTCCTACACATCCCTTTCACCAACCACATTGAGAAATGAGAAATTACTTCAACTCTGTACTTCGAACACCTTTTTTCATTTACAATGTACCTCTTCCACTGCGCCTCATTTTCCTCTTCAAAATAATAATACTTTCATCACTAATTAATGGATTCATCTCACAAAGTATCTTATAAATTAAACAAAATATTGTACAAATTACCCATGATTAATGATAATTTTAAAGATAAGATGGAAATGACATGAATAGTATTAAATGATAAATCTATGTCTGTGCCAATGATAAATCCATCATTTTAAAGAGAATAAATGTAAAATACCCTTTCAATCAAGCCTGGTAACTAAAAATCATTTTGTTCAAATAAATTTTATCGATGACAAGTTTTGGTTTTTGCACCAACCTTATGTCTCTTTGTCGCTATTCATTTTCTTATCATTTCACATTTCACAGTCTAGTCAGTGCCTTTGTTTTTCCTCTTTTCCCCGTGTCTCTCTATATGTGTAATAGGTATGGTGGTGTCAGATAGTCTTTAACTCTTTATCTCATGTTTTTTATTTTTTTATTTTTTTTATTTTACTTTCATACAGAGAAACACATGGTAGCAATGGACGATTTTTATCAATTTCAAACGGCAAGAATCCAAGAAACATCACTCCAATCACCAGCTATAAATACCCAGCAAGAGTTATTAAGTGCTCTCAATTTAACATTCACCACAGAGATAGAGAAGACTGATAAACACAGAAGATGGCTTGCAGAGTGCAGAAAAGGATATCACTGCGCAGAAAACTTCATATTCTGCGAGTCCTTACCAACTCAAACTCTGTAAGGCAATCTAACACAAACTATTACAACCTCTCTTTCTCAATTTCTTTCGCATGATTTCAAAACTGAACTAACTTTCTTTCTTCATACACACTGAAGTTGTTTCTGTTTTGTTTTGTTTCGTAGGCCAAGAGAACCTCCATTTCCAATACCACCATTCTGCGCTTGTACAAGCTAAAGCTCGCCTTGGAAACTGTCAAACGACATTATGAAAACCTACTAGCCGCAAGAGGAGAGCACGTTAACCTATTGAACCATGTCAAAGAGAACAAGGTAGGTTTATTCTCTCAACCTTTTCCTCGTTACAAAAACAAGGTTTGTGTACAAAAGTGAAACCACCAATCATAAAAACATGTTAGATATACACGAATGTTGTTTCTATGTTTAATGTTGGAAAAATATGTGGCAGGATGTGAAAATAGAGAAGGTAAGGGCAGGAACTTTTATGGTGAAGGTCACCTGTGAGAAAGGTAGTAACAAGCTAGTGACTATTTTAGAGGCATTTGATGAGATGTGTCTGAATGTTCAACAAGCCAAAGTTTCATGCGAAAAGGATTTTTCTTTGGAAGCCATTGTTGTGGCTGAGGACCAGACCCTTGATTTGAGGGATGTCACTGAAGCGCTTCTGAAAGCTATCGGAAAACAGAGTGGTGAGAACTCGCAGAAGTTTGACAAAAGCTGTGATTTTTGACTTCTTTTCAATCACTTTAGTCTGCTCAACATCTTGTGTATCTCAAACTGGTTAATACCAATTTCACTTTCATCTTTATATAAACCAATTTCTCGAAGTTTTTGGCTTGTTTTCTATGTGCTGGAACATAACTGTGTTAGACTCATAATGGTGGCAAAAAATTATAAACAAGTGCAGCACATCCACACCCTGTGGTGGGGAATGAATGAAGTTTCAGCAATGAGAAAAAGAACAGTTCCATGAGAATGATTAGGATCACTTGGACCAGTGAATAAGTCATATAAATTATTCGGTAGAAGTTGTTTGTTTGATATTTTAAAATCATATTGTAAGAATGGTATAAATTTAGGGGGAAATGGATTAATTGGATCAATCAATGACCAAATATAAACAACAAAGTTGTGGTCCATAAGAAAGTTGGGCCAACCCAATTTTTACACCTTAGTTTGCTTCTTCTTAATATTTATTACTACTCAAAGGATTTTTGTTGTAGGTTATGTGCCTTCCTTCTTTTGAGATGAATTTTGGTTTCTTTTGTACTTTATTATAACACATGGTATGAGTTAAATTGTAGTTTTGAATTATTTTTAATTCTTCATCAGTAATTTTAGTCTCTTCATTTTTTTTTATTATGATTATAGTCTTCATGTTCTAGAATATCTATAATTTTTGTTTTTTTTTAATTCTACATATGCTCTGTTATTTTTTATTTTTTTTAATTAATTGATTTTCTAGGTTCTAGTTCAAATAAAAGAAATAAACATATGAAAGATTAAAAATTCAATCAAAATTGTGAATTTTTTAATATAAGCATTAAATCCATAATTAAAAATAAGGGTAAAACATAATTTTAAACTGGAGACTAAAAGACTGTTTTAATATTTAGTATAATTATTTGATAATTGTGAGGTATAGTATTTATGCAAAACATAATTTATGTTATCCATAGGCTATCAAGTAGGCATCCACTCCAAAGATTTTAGATTTCTACAAAGTGAAATATCACTTCCATATTTTAAAATGAAATTAAAATATTTCTTTAAGATTTCCCTCTATGTTTACAAGTCTCATATATTATTAGCCATAAAAGTTTAAGCAAGTTGTACTTAACTCAGCACTTACGTAAATTCAATTATATTTGTATGGGTTGAGTTTGGATGAATGGATTGGATTAGATAACATGGTAATAAATTTAAACTCAATCCAACTTAATTACATAATAAATATATTATAAAAATATTACTTATCTAACGATTTTACTGAGGATAATTGTATGTAGGTGTTGTAAATATTGTTGTTACCTTATAAATATTAAATTAAAATTATTGAAATTATTTATTTTTTATTTTTTTAAGAGATTAATCATTTTCATTTTTTATCTTTTTTTTTTTGTTAAAATGAGATTGAAGTCCAAAAACAAATTGCACAAGAACAAAAACTATTCTAGAAATGATCATTTCTAAGATATTAGATAGGAGTAAGTGAAGTAGATAAAAAAGAAATTCTTCTAACATCAAATAATCTTTCTTTGTTGATAAACAAAGAACAATTTTGTTATGTTATCTTTGTACAAATATATAGTTATTATTGATAGAATGAACTAAATTTAGTTTTATCCAAGTTTGCGACTTGGTAGTGAAAAACCTACTCCTATTTTCTGCATTGTGAGGTGGTACATATTTCAAAATTTATATGGAACAATCTCCAAAGCATGTAAATTGTCTCCTCTATTTATAAATAACGTTGACATGTTGAGTTTGTAGCTCCCTTTTAGATATACCCAAATTAGTAACAATTCTATCATGTGTAATTTGTTAAATAAAAAACTTTAATTATAATAGGTGATCTAATTCTTCAAATCCTTTTCCAAACATTATCAACCTAAAGATTATTGAAGTTGTTTAACATTTTATAAATACTTGATAATGTAAACTTTCCGTTTTTGCTGTTAAGTCAAATTCTTTTATCTTCATCTGTCTGTGTTGAAGAAGGAAGTAAAGATGAAATTCTTTAGACATCTTGAGTAAGTAAAATTTTGTTACGAAGTTGTATTTTTTAAATATTTGTCACATTAAAATATACTAAATTTATAATTTAAAAAGAAAAAAAAAGAGACTTTAACTATTTTCAATTATCGAAATTAATGTTATGATTTCATTTGAATATATGACAAAACGAGCTGTAATTGAAAAATAAAAAGAAGTCATGAATGATTGATATTATAAATTTAACAGATGAATTAACGCGAAATTAAACTTAATTATCTAATTACTAAAAATGTTACAATTTAAAAGTGGAATAAACATGTTTTTAGTCCTTAAAGTATTATGAAAAATTACAAATGGTGTCTACTTTAAATTTTAACATTGTTTGGTTCATATACTTTCAAAAATATTGGTTTTAGTCTCTTATTTTCAACGATGTTTCATTTCAGCAGTAGGAAGGACTACTGATATGTGTCTGCCACATGTTGTTTCAGTTTTTTTCTTTTTAATGAAAGTCATTTTTTTTAAAACACTATCGTTTAAAGGTTTTATTCAAACAATGTGTTTAATTAAATTGAATTAGACTCTGTAAAATTGAATCAGTTTATGGTCTACTTGACAAACCAAAATGTTTGACAAACATAGGTTGGTTGCAAATGGAGGTGGAGGTGTTGTTTGCATCACAAGCAGATGAAGGGTTTTTTGTGCGAGGAACAAATGTGGAATCATGTGCTGAAGAACAAGGGTGATACAAAATAGATGAATCTTTGCTTGTTTTCATTACATTTAGGGTTTTTTCAGGTGACGGCGTAAGTGTTCTTTGTTTTCGTTCAATATGGAATTAACTTGTATGTGTGGTTTGTTATTTTTGTTCAATGAGGGATTAACGACGTTGGTGAATGTTTTTGTTGCACGTGTTATTTTTTTCTATAGGAGATGGGTTTCACGATTGTATTTTATCATATGGGAAATTTTGAAAGATTTAGGGGGAGGTTTTTGAGTTACAAAAGGGGAAGGGGGGAGGCAACATGTTGTGCGAGGAGTAGATCCTAATATGTGGTCATACTTTGAGGCATTGTCAATCGTGCAAGAGAAGTTTAAATATCATAGAGATGAATATGTGGTGGAAGCCTAAGAGAGGTAAGATGGATAGAGATTTGAGGCCTCTGACTGTAGATAAGGATGCTTTGCAATTGTCTAATGCAAAATACAAGAAAGAGGAGGTGAAGATTTATGTTGAACATTTGGTTAGTACAACTCAAATAATTGATTTTATTGAAGGTTCGAAGAGATGAGGACTAAATGTTGAAGGTGGTGCTCAGAAGGGGGTTGTTGATGTTAATGATGAGGGTGTATAGGTTCAAGCTAATGATGTTGAGGATGAAGCTACTGATGTGAATGATGAGGTTGTGGAGGTTATTGATATGAATGATGAGGTTGTGGAGGTTGAGGTTGAAGTTGTTAAGGAGTGGTTGCTAGCGTGAATGATGAGGATACAGAGGTTAAAGCTGGGGATGCTGAGAAGGGGGTTGTTGGTATGGATTTGGAGGTTGAAGGGGGAAATGGAGAAGATGGGAATGGTGATGTGATTGTTGACGAGGATGCAGTGGTGTTGAATCTAGGGAGGAAGGTGTTACAATGAGCTACAATGACAAAAAAAAATACTTCACTACCACAAACTCTTTCTTCTTCTTTTTCTCAAACTATCCTTCATTTTAAGGTTCTACCTCATCATCCCATTGGAAGTAGCTACAATGAGCTTCACTCTACAATGAAAAAATAAATTACTTCAGCAAAATGAACTACCACAAATCTAAACACTACAAATACCTTTGTTACTTACTGTCCAGTTTCAACATCTCCAAAAAACTCTTCTATTGTTCTTCATTGTAGTTGCTTTCAGAAACAATAGTCTTTTCTCACATCCACAAAGTTTTGGTCCAATTTGTGAAGATCTCAACTATGAAGATGAGGATGACAACATCGTACAGTTGGATCCATAACTCTTCTTTATAGTTCAAAAGGTATAACACCATAAAATCCTAATCCCTAAAACTCCCTTCCACCTATGTAATTTACATAAACCTCAATATTTTGATTGAACAAACAAACCCAAATTAAATAAAAATCTTAAATTTCACCATTAATTTCGTAAAACGCTTCGTAAAAGGATTCTAAAAATGTTGTTTATTAAGTAAAACCTAAATTCCAAACTTTTCAATCTCACATGATGTTATACAATTTACTTAAATGCATCGTTTTATTAAAACCTTTAAATGGTGTAATGTATTTTTAAAAAAATTGATTTTCATTAAAAAAAATTGAAATATCACGTGAAAAACACTTGTCACCACACGTATCAACAATCCTAACATTGAAGTGCAACGTTGTTTACTCGATGAATTTTAACATTGTCAAAAACAAAAGACTAAAATCAATACTTTTGAAAGTAAAAGGACCTTTTAACATAATTGAAAATAAGAGATTAAAACCAATATTTTTTTGAAAGTATAAGATCCAATAATGTCAAAGTTCCAAATAGAACATTTACAATTTTTCGTAATTCTTCCTAACCAAAAACATACTTATCTTGAAAGTTAATTAGAATAAAAATAAGTCGCACCTTGTGTTTATTAGCCATAAATTTTACATTTATCACTGAATTTCTGTAATTAATGAACTGTGTTTCTTTTCTTATAGTAGTTGTAAATGGGAGAAAGAATACATTTAACATAGACCTTTTCAATTTGAATCTTTTTATTTTTTTAAAGTTTGGTTGACATGGTTGGTTGTGATGTTAGATTCGAGAAAAAAGTAATATCCACATTATGGTGTGTGGTTGAAAAACTGAAAAGAAAGTAATTAAAAAAATGGTGAGAAAATCTTTAAATTAAATGCTATTAGCAGGTTACACGGATCGTGATTCTACACAGCATGTGACTTACATTCCACTGGTTTACGACCACATTTCTGCACATTGGGATCATCAAATTGCCATTATTCTTTATAAACTCCAACAATACACACTTCAAGGATTCAGGAACAAGTAACTTATTACTTTCTTTTCTTAAAAGACTTTTATTTTATTTCGACTTTCCACAAATTAAATAAAAAATATATAATCTATAAAATAATAATTAATCTTATCTTAAACTTTAGAAATGATAGGTAAATAACAAAAATTCAAAAAGTTGACGATTAGAAAAAGCAGTTAAATTCCGAATTCAATGGTTTTAAGAAGAAGACCTTATTAGTATATACTATTACCTCGTTGCGCATATTCCCTTTTACTTTTAAAACATTGATAAAAATATATTTATTATAGATTTTGCCTCACTGCACAAATTCCCTTCTACTAGAGAAAACTTTTTGTATTTGTTTAAATGTATTTCAAATAAGTCCTCTGTACCAAAGTATGAATTTTAAATAGTTGAATTCTTAAATTATAATTTATTTAAAATACAACATGAAATAGTAAATAATAAACTATAAGTAAAAATCAATTCAAATGTATACTATTTTATAAATTTAACACCTAAATTCATTTAATTTCGTTCCATTAACCATTAATGCATGTCATTTTCAGGTAAAATTAGAGACATTACGTAATTGAAATTTATAGTGATTTGACAAACATAAAATATTAAGTTGAACATGTTTTTATTAATAAATGTAAAAAGGGACACATATACTTAAATTTAAAAAGCTATCTCATGGATATTTATGTTTTATCAAAGGAACTAAAAAATCATATAAATAATTAAAAGAATAGACGACTTTCAAAAAATTGTATTAAATTTGAATATTTGTTTTTAACACTTTCTATATATTTGACTCTATCTCAAATTATTAATTTGCAACAAAATTCTAATCTCAATTTGCAATCCACATGCCAAAACATAATTTATTACATATTTATCAATTCTTGACAACTTTTCGTTCTCGAATTGAGAGAAAGAACCGCTGTCAATTTTTTTCCACCTCATTTTTATTTATATGATTTAGATCGTCAAACCAAGTTAGAAATTACTTATGCAATTGAAAATATCACTTGTACAAATTCTTTAAATAAAAATTTAATTCCCCTTTGTTGAGATATCACTTTAAAAATAAAATCCCAATGTTGATATTGATGACTAACATGATTTTGTTTTCTCTGATGTCAAATATGAAAAAAATTATAATTGTATAAATATAATGAAAATTTCAAATAAAAATTAGATAAATGTTAAATAATTATATACATATAAAATGATTTAATATACACCTTAAAAGTAAGTTATGAAACTAAGGAAACAAAAATTCATATAAGTTTTTATATCTAGTAATTTAAAACAATATTAGAATGGACATGAGAACATGATTTGGGTGTGATGCACGGATACAATACATATATCATATATGATATCTGATATCAGATACATTGATACGTTTATTTTAAGAATAATAGGATATGATACATAATAAATAGGCAATGTATGAGTATTGAAAAGTGTATAACAATTCTTAAAAATATAACAAATATATGATTGTTATTGTGTGAATTCAAATTAAAATTATATGTACTAAAGTTGTCAATATAAAAAATATAAATTATTGTCATCATAAAAGTACCACTACAAGAAAACTCTTAAATAATGATCAATTTTAGTAACCCAAAATATGTTAGAGACCAATTTACTAACTAGAGACCAATTATTTTGGTGGCCACAACTAGTTAATGTTAATGACCAATTTAGAAACCAATTCATGATAAAAATACTATTTTAATTATCAATTTAAAGACTAATTATAATTTTTTTAGACTATTTTAGTTGTCAATAATTTTTAGTTTTTAAATTGGTACCTAAATTGGTCAAAATATAGTGACTAATTATTTTTTGTCACTAAAATTTGTTATTATTCAAAAATTTTCTTGTAGTGTACTATAACTTTATAAATTAGATACTTCACTAATAAGTATCAATAAAACATCCTAAGATATCGAACACAAATACATGTCGGAGAAAGATACATGACCCAAATTAAAGTATCTATGCATCATAGATATGTGCATATCCATTTTCAATTTAAAAAATTAAATGTTAGTCATACTCATATCCAATAAGTGTGAGAATTCCCCATCAAATCCAGAACAAGTTAATATAATATCTATGGAAATTGGTAAATTTATCATCCATACATACAAAAAAAATTGGTCTGAACTTTGTTCCATCACAAAAAACAATAAAAAATAGGTCTTATACACCAATTTACATGTAATAAATAAAAGGATTAAATATGTCTTTAGTTTCTAAACTTTAATCCGGAATTGGAATTCGTCTTTGTACCAAACTTTAAAAATAAATAGATATGTTCTTTTTAATCCAAATGTATTAAGAAAATTTAATATGTCAAACAATAATCCAAATTAAAATTTAAATTATTTTCATCATTTGACACATTTCAGTTCAAATACTAACGTAAAACATCATTTAACACGTAAAAAAGATTAACGTCATCGGATTGGAAAATTTTTATATATATATATATATATATATATATATATATATATATATATATATATACCAATTAATTTTTAAAGTTTGGGATTTCACAGGAGTACAAAACTCATCAAATAAAAAAAAAAGGTTTTGTCAAAATTTAAATCATAAAAAAAAAATCCAAGTTGATCCATAATTATGTACATGCAAAAACAACATTAAAACGATCTAATTATCATATAGAACTTAAATTGGAATTAAAAAAAAAATAACTAGTTTTCTAATAAAACTAGGAGTTGTTGAAAATGATGAAATAAAAACACCAAAATCTTTTTTATCACTTCAAAAAGTACACACCTAGGTGTAGAAGTCAAAAACTGAAAATTCGCACATCCCACAAATTCTCAAATCATGAATGCACTCCTTAAAGAAAAAAAAAAAGAAATTAAAGAAAGGAGACAGAAAATAAATTTCTCAAGGCAAAAAATTCAAGATTTGATGCTTTGTACTTAGCTATAGTTTGATGAAGGAAAATCACAAATGGAAAATGAATCGGGTTTTTGTTTTCGTTATAAATGAGGAAATTGAATAGTTCAAGGTAAATTGTTTAAAAAAATTTAATGATCTTATGTATTTTTTTAAGAGTTAGATAGGTTTGTAGTTTATATACTGGCATGGGATTTGAATTCGTTTAATGTTTATGTATTTTGATCTTTAAATTTTTAAAAAATGAATGAATATAATCTTCTTAATCCAATGATGTTAATTTTATTTGTATTAAATGGATTTGAATTGAAATATGTCAAACATTGTAAATATCTTAAATATCAATATAAAATATCATTTGACATGTCAAAATTCGTTATTGCAACTGAAATAAGAGGATTATGTGTATTTATTTATTTTTAAAGTTTGAGATTCAATTATATCATAGTTGATGATAAAGACAAATTCAAATTTTGAGTTAAATTTAAAAAAAAAAAACATATTTAATATTTAAAAAAAATAAAAGAAAGAAGTTGGATTATTGTTGACCCATTAAAATTACTAATATCACTCACTTGGGCCAAACTATTCATAGTGTAATTCTAAAACTAACTCCCATTTATCTTACAAATCCATTGATTTTGTTTTTAAATAAACTAGTACAATGACATATAAGCACGATGCGTATTTGTTTTATTTTGTATATTAAAATAATAAAATAATGAAAGTATTATGTAATGAAATATTATGAAAATTAAGTTATATTGTTGTAAATATTGTTATTAAAGTAATTAATAAATCTAAGTGATGCAATAATAATTTCAATTTTAAATATAATAAATAGAATTGATATTACAATATAATACAGTTAATTAATTTTATGAAATAATTAAAATAGTTTATGATCCGTGAACATTTTCTTTTGCTATTTTAATTTTAATTTTTTTAGAATAATAATATAATTGTTATTATATTTATTTAACCATTAAAAATACTAACAATAATATTAATATAAATTATAAATTATAAAAATTTCAAAAAATTAAAACTCTATTTAGCAAAAGTATTTAGTATAACGATGTTTTCTATAATTAAAAAAACACACTTATTATAATAACAACATTATGAATAGTAATAATGATAATAAAAATAATAATGATACCAATAATAACAATAATAATATTTATGCTGTAAATATTAATATTAGTGCTAACACCGAGGCTAATGTCAACAATCCATAGTGTAATTCTAAAACCAACTCCCATCTATCTCACAAACCCATTGATTTTGTTTTTAAATAAATTAGAGCTCAGATATAGTTAAAATTTAAGTGTCGCTTTTGAAATTATTTTATAAAGCAAATCCTTAAATATTAAGTTCACAAGAAAATCATTGTTACATAACTTAAATTTATATTAAGTAAATATTTTAAAATATATAAATATATTACAATAAAATTTGTAATAAATAAAAAAATTTGAACATGTAAATTATATTTTGTATTTTAAATAAACAGTGAAAGGTTACCTTTAGTTATTAATATTTTTAAAATAATAAAATTTAATTTAAAAATATTAATAAAAATAATAGTGTGTAAAAATATATTAGTGGCTCTCATGTTAAAAAAATCCCAACAACACTCTTACTGAATAATAATAATTTTTTAAAACACTCTAATTCAGTGCGAGAGTTTAAACTTATAACATAGAAGTAAACAATGATGTCCTTCTATGTAACAATTCAAATCTATAATATGAAAGTAATTAGACGAATTAATTGAATTAATTTTGAAATTAAAATAAAAAAAACATACTTTAAAAAAGAAAAAAAATAATATATAGGATCACTGACAGTGGGAATAACAACATTCTCATTGGAGAATAACTTCTAAAGATACTTACGTTAAGGATTTAGATTTATGCTGTAAATGAGAATATTAAGAGAATTTTTAGCTTCTTAAACAGATTTATCCGACATAATATATATGGATGTGTTGAGATTTAATGTACTTTTGAACAACTGAAGAAAAAAAAATTTAGATCAAGAAGTAACTTAAGGGGTTTGCAATTTGAAACTAAGAAATAAAGAAATATCTGTTTCTTGAAAGGTGGCGGTGATTTCACGACCCTTTTGACGGGGCAAAATAATACAGTGATGGTAAACGATCTAAGAAAAAAAAAGGTTAGAAATTTCATTAATTTAAGTATGAGTGTTATATAAATAGCAAATAATAAACATCTATTAATTAGGAGTCATAAACAGGCCTTGATAAGAAGATTTAGATTCCTTAACAATCTTTCTTAAAATAAACAAAAAAAAAACGAAAATGTATATAAGATATGAAGAGATGGTACTATGATGCCAAATTATAATTATTTAAGGTGGAGAATAATTTGCATCACTAATGCCGTAAGGAAAGGAAGTCAAAATTTGGGGAACAAGAAACCTATGAAATACGTTTTTTTTTTCTTTTTTTCTGCATCGATTGATTTGCAGATTGGTATAGTTATTATTTTTCTGACAAAATGTGGAAAAGAAAAATGGATTGTTGAGAATATAAAATGTGGGTTGCTGGAGATAATAAATGATGGATAATATAAAAGAGTTGTTACATTGCTTCACGCTTTTAGGCACATTAGAAAATTGATTTGTTTTTGGTGTTTGATATTTTTTATGACATATTGGCCAATAGCTACTTCCAACCCCTTTCCCATCGGAGAGCGACAGATCCAGCCATAAGTGACTCAGTCAAAACTAATGAGATCTCAATATTAAATGCCACGTCATCACAAAAATCTAAATGTTACTTCAACTTTTCGATTGCTACCCATTCTCTACAATTTAGATCCAAATAAATGTGATCACACACAATCATCAATATTTAAACCCATATATTATACAGATGTTCTTTTGTTTCTTTTTATTCTATCCCATTAATTAACAAATCATTCATTCATTTCTTATATATGATTAACAACATCAAAAGTGGATGTTAACTAAGAAGATCCCTTTTATTTATTAGTATATGCAACCCATTCATACATAAGACATTTGCCCTCTATAAAATAATTTCTTTTTCTTATCTCTATTTTATTAATATTTAAGAGAATTAAAATCATAATTGTTAGAAATCTCGTATCAATTAAATTTAAAATTTATTTTTTATTAATAATTGTACCTTGTGCCTTGGATGTCCACCTTTAATTGTGGAAACTTGATTGCATGAGTGACGCCATCTAGAAGAATTAGCGACATGTTTGCACTACCTCCCAGGATTCTCATCATGAGTTTGTTACGAGACATATTTTCTGTCGTATGTTGAAGGTGGATTTGCTTATGTTGCATTTGAGTGTAATAAGGTGTCTCTCAAATTTAGGTAAATGTGTTTACTTTGTTTGGGTTTGGGCCAAAGACGTCGACCCAAAACAATCTCTAGTTAGCATACTGAGCTGGAATTATTCTATATATGGATTCGTATTGTTTGGTTATTTTAGGATCTAATGTCTGGTCTGAACATGTGTAACATTGTTTATAAGTGTCTGTTCAAAGTTGATATATTTTCATCATTATGATGCTCAAATATTTATTTACTCCAATTGTCTTCTCCTTTAAATGCTTACCAATTTACTATTTTCTTTCATTACTTTCATAATGTCTTCCGGTGCTTTGGGAAAGAGTTCTAAGATTCTACCTCCACCAAGTAAAAGGCCGTGGCAACATTAGGGTGTAACTATTGTTGTTCTAAACGTAATGCCATTGAACTAATCAATCATAATTGTAGAGTTAAGCTCACTTTTAAGAAAATTCTATTTAATTTAATCATCAAGCATGTGTGTAAAATATTTTCATTTTAAAAATTAAATGTTACAAAATATCACGGTAAATTATTGAGTAACAACCACGCATCATAAAAATATAAAGTCAGTATATTACACTCTAAATGCTTGAATTTATGTGAATTTTATTTCCATTTTTATGCAAATTAGTTGGCAATTTTCTTTTGTGAGTCGTTTAAATGTCATTATTAATAGTACTAGTGGTAAATCATTTAATATTTTTCATTTTAATTTCACTCCAAATATCTCTTGAATCAAACAGCCCGAATTAATATATCCTAATTTGTGTTATAATTGATTGTTTTTCCTATTTTCTTTTTTCCGTATCCAACCATTGAATTTCTTTTTGTTGTAGTCTCAGTGAGAGTGTTTTTCTTTTTCTTTTTCAAATGAAGATATGCAATACATAATATAATATATTTAGTTATTATCACCTCTACCATGGAAAAGGTTCCCTTTGGTTTGGCTTAAGGGAGCCTAAAGTGACAACAATTTCAAAGTATGCATGCTATTTCATTGGAACACACTACTCTTCCTTCTGCCCTTCGTCGTAGGCCTTTTATGTTTGGTGAAAAGTTTGGCACCTTTATTAATTTCTACATAGTTTAAGTATAATTTTAAGAATTTGGATTCTCTACTTTATAATACACTTATTATCACTAATTTTGATGTTTTAAAATATATTAAAAATATATTTAAAATATCAACATAATATATTTTTAATGTTAAGCATATGACAGTAAAAAAAATCAATAAAAAATCTGAATTCTAATTTTAATCCATAAAAAATAAGATGTTATATTCTAATTTAAATCTTTATAAAAATAACTATCTATATAGATTTCGTTTTTAAACATTATAAATTGTAATAAAAGGGACTTGTTGAATAAGAAAAAAAAAACGATATTTTGAATTCATCGAACGCAGTTGGAGTACGGAAGCAGTTTTTATTTTATAAAAAAGATTTGAAGCAGTAAAAGGGTTGAATTATGATATAAGAAGCCTGCAGGTAATTAAAATTAGGAGTTAATAGTAGGCAGACTATATGTGTAAGAAAAAGTAGAGTAAGTAATGGTGGTGGAAAGGGTGGGCAGATATGACAAAAAGAGGAGACTTAGTTACATTAATGTAATGAATGGGCTTATCCTTAAGGAAAAATATGATATAAAATAAGTAGTAAAGAAACAAGGGGTTGCTTTCAAATGACATATTCATATTCATATAAATTGGTGTTGGTTCGGATATGATGAAGTATTTGCTCTCACGTCCTCTAATAAACAAAGACCAGGCCAGTCTGTCAACACGATGCCCCGTTTTTAAACCCCATTTCCTTTTCTTTCTTAATTCTCTTCTTCTTCTGCTAATCTACCACCTAACCCTTTTCCATCACCATCGCCACCTTCTACGTGGGATCCAACCCCAACTCTCATCAAATGGATACTAAACTCACCAACAACAACCAACAAGATGCACCTCAGCAAAACATTGCCGACTCTCCTCCTTCTTCTTCTCTCTTCAACATCGATGGCGTTGTCGCCTCCCCCTCTTCCTCGTCCAAGAGAAGGTTACCACTCCTTCCACCTTCCTTTCAACTTTAAATCTTGCAAGGAATACTGCTCCCAATGAATTACCCGTGATGTCACAGATTGTATGCTACTCTCCAAAGTTTTACACTTTCTATTCGTATTCACAAACCTTTGGTTTTCTTCTCTCTTTTTCAGTGTTAAAGAAACTATTTACCTAAACTACCACTGTCAAAATTCTTAATTTCGCTAGTACTGTAACAATTCTTGATACCAGAATTTCCGTACGTGTGTATCAGCACCTTCTTCAATTCTCTTCCGCTTCATTTTTGCCATACGTCATATGGGTGTGGTTTTTCGAAAGAGTGACTGTGTATGTATGTGAAAAGGATGAATGAAAAGAGGAATTGGCTTTGTTGAAACATGCAGGAGGGCGATACAGAAAAGGGTGGTGCAAATCCCGATCAAGGAGACAGAAGGGTGTAGGCTAAAAGGAGAGAGCAACACCCCGCCGTCGGATTCATGGGCATGGAGAAAGTACGGGCAGAAACCGATCAAGGGTTCACCTTATCCAAGGTTAATTCCATTCCGAAAACGTTTCAGTCTTGTTATTCATGTTTGGTTATTATTGTGTACAAAATAACTGAAAACAAGAAACGGAAATAACTAGTGTAACTGTCTTGTTAGTTGGTGAATTTGATGATTGAAGTTAAGAAATCGTTGTGGTACAACAGGGGGTACTACAGGTGTAGCAGCTCCAAGGGGTGCCCGGCACGGAAACAAGTGGAAAGGAGCTGCGTGGACCCCACAATGTTGGTCGTCACTTACTCCTCCGACCACAACCATCCCTGGCCAGCTTCAAGAAACAACACCAGGCCCACAAAGAAGCCCGAGCCCGAACCGGTAACGGAGGACCCGGTCGAGCCGGAGACGGAACCGGAACTGGAGGACAAGTTTGCGGAACTGGGCGGGGACGAATCCATGATCACCACCGCGGATGAGATGGGGTGGCTGGGGGAGATGGAAACGACGACGCCCACTGTTCTCGAAAGCCCAATTATTGCCGCAGGGTACCACGCTGACGTGGAGTCGGCGTTGCTGCCGATGAGGGAAGAGGACGAGCTGCTCTTCGCGGACCTCGGGGAGCTGCCGGAGTGCTCCGTCATGTTCCGGCAGGGGCTTCTGGCGGAGCGGCGGCGGTACACGGCGCCGTGGTGCGGGACCACAAGTTGAGGGCAAAAAAGTCAAAAGGAGAAAAGATAAAAAAAAAAAAATAGGTGCCTGTTTGACACGTTGTTGATGCGGCGGGCACGAGAAAAAGATACCAGCATTTTTTTTTACTTTAGTTTTGATATATTTTTATTTAAATGATTTTTTGTTATTACAAGATAGTTTGTTGAGTAGAAAAGGAAAAGAGATGAGTAGAGTGGGGAGAAACAGAATAAGAGGAAGTTTGGGGCAGTTAATGATGGAAGAGATGAGACAACGTGTGTGTGTGTGCGTGTCGGGAAGTGGTTGTAATTAGCGTAACTTTGGCCGTCCGTTTCAACATCTCGCACAATGTTTGAAAAAATATATATGAAGATAGTATATTACTCACTGGACCCCATATCTTCTTTCTTTCTAGAACAGTATATTAATAATGCGCCGATTCTATTAATTGGCAATCAATGGCCAGAATGAACAAAAATCTTCGTTTAAATTGATGATTATATCAACTATGTAATATTAATTGTATGCATTTTTTATATGACGGAGTAGGTGTAATTTTTTTTCCAAAAATTGTTAATTTGTTTCTAGCACGGTTTAGTGTTAATCATGCAGATAAAAAAACGGTTTATAATTAATCACAATTTACTGAATTCCCAAAATTGTATAATTTTTTTAAAAAACAATAAAATTGAGAATCCTTATTTGTAGAAAACTTTCTTTTCTCAAAATCTAATGTAGTCAAATCATCTTCCTTTTCTATCCTTAATCTTTAACTTATCTATACATTCTTTTTGAAGATCTAACATCACATAATGATTCAGACAAAGAAATCCATCAATTTCTCTTATAGGTAAACTCGAATTTCTACTATTTTCTATTGAACAATATGTTTCTTATACATGTATGTCTCTTTTTGGTTGCATGTTGTCTCTTTTTATTCTTGATGAAACTTCTTTTAACGGAAATCCTAAGGTTGTATCATAGTTGTTTTGGTCGTTTCGTTTTGATGGAGTGATATTTGTATGTGGAGTTGTTTAAAGTAAAAGAACAAATGTTAGGCAAAGTTTATAAGAAAAAGGAAGTTAATTTCATTGTAAATTTAATGCTTTATTTTGACAAGATATGAACTTATAATATGATAGTTGTGTTTGAATGTTGCTACAGAAAATGAGAATTTCTCAAGAAAAGTGTAAGTTTAATGCATAATATTCATAATGGTGATTTTTTTTCTTTTGTTTAGAGAAAGTTATTAATTTATGAGAGGAAAAGGTTTTGGATTTGTACTGTGAAGTTTCTAAATGGGGTGACATTGTCGGATTTGATATGTTGAGTCATGGTTGATGCTATTATGTTATGAAATTGGTATGAAAGTAGTGATGGAAGAATTGGATTAGCAGAACTTTTATTAATTGAATGTGATTCTTATGATTGTATGACTAAGTGATTTCTTTGGGTTTGGTTGATTGAGTGTCTCTGATGCAGTGAGATAATTATACTTATGACTCTATCATTATATGAAGGGTAATGCTTAAAAAGAGTAGAAGCATAGAAAGATTCAATTAAAACTTTAACAAATATCTAGTGTTCTTTTGAATGATGAAAAATGTGGTTTGTGTCTTAGGTAAATTGTGATTGATTGTTAGATGGGAAAGAAAATTAGCTAAAGCTAGACGAAAATACCTTAGGTTGCACTACAACTCAATTTTTGTTGCATTGTTGTTGGGCGTCACCACAAAATTTTGGAAATAGGGTGTTCCAAGGCCTTACTGCTAGGCGGTGCCTAGTTACAACTAGGCACTGGTGAGTCAGTGAGCCCCTAACTTTATGACATTGGGTGACGGTTACATGGTGTTGGGCGATTGATGACTATTTTTCAACAACCATTTCTTAGCAAGTGTATTCACAAGTAGTATCAACAAGTATCGTATCCACATGAATTTAGCAAGTATGTTGGTAGTTTGATTTTTGGGTTTTGTGTTTGTGATAGAGAGTGCAAGTAAAATAGATAGTAGTTATTAGATAGATTGAGTGGAGTAAGAGCTATGAATTGATTTTATCTCATCTTCTTCTACTACACCACAATCATCTTGTTCACTTACTTGCAAATCATTCAATGGCTTGAGAGTACTATTTCTATGTAGATCTAGGTTCATCCTTGATACTCTAGAACCTAAGGACTCCAAACCCCAATGTGATTCATCTACTTCAGGTAGAATGAATCATTACTTTACTATGTAAGACTTTGTCCTCCAACATCCCCTCTAGCTACTGAATCAGCACAAGTACATGTATGATGATTGATTGGACCTTAGTTTAAGATTAGTCTTTCAACTCAATCCCAACGAGTGAAATAGGATGAGTCATCAATTCATCCACACAACTTGAGACCAATCTTTCAACTCAAATCAAACCTGTGAAATAAGATGAGTGATCAAGTCATCATTAAGCATAAATCAAACCACAAACAATTGAAGGAAAGCAAAGATAAATACCCAAGGAGTATAAGTGAATAGAATCTGAATTGATTACATCAAACCTAGGCACGAGGTAGTTCAACTACTCAAAGAATGTTATAATGCAATTCCAACAACATCTACACATAAGATCTATACTAAGAGCACCTCATTCATGCCTAATAGACCATATTTTATACTATTGCCACGTTTTTCAACCACCACTCAATGCTTGAAATGAGGACCCAAGCTCTTTATTTATAAGAATTTTTGGGCGGTGTTCAGCCCTACTTTTGGTGCTCAGCCACAGGGGTTACTTCACAAGTGGGTTTCCTTCTCAACTCAACCCCTTGTCCTGGTGCTTAGCATGCGACCTTTCTTTTTTGGAAGAGTTTTCTTGGTTGCTCAGCCTCATAGATTTGGGCTCCAGTTTTCTTTGCAAAGAGGGTTTCCTCACGAAGCTTAGCTCCATTTCTTGTGCTAAGCCAAAAAGTTTAAATATGTTGTCCTGTCTTTTCTACTTTCATGGCTTAGCTCCAATATTGTGGCTCAGTTGGATACTTGATATTTTTTATTTTTTTTACTGCAAAACAATCAAATATCATTATAATTCATAAAACTCTATTTCTCAATATCTTATTTCGTATCTTAAGCCAATGAGTTTGTTTTGTACACAATAGCACCATTTGATACATGATAAGTGTCAATTTCAAATGGAAAATTTACTTATTATTGACACTTATCAGCGATACTCTGTGAAATTTCTTTCCTAGTATAGGTGGGTTATATTTTACTAAATAGTTATCTTTGCGTGCCACAACTTATAGTTATAATGGTATTGAGTTATGTTTGATAATATAGGATCATTTGTGAAAATTTTAGTGTGTTATAGTTGTCAAATTTGTTATTTTCAAGGAGAAATGTTAATCTAAAGTGAGTCTAAGTGTATTGAAGGAAATTTGTTACGTGAAACTATCATGACTTTACTAGTATCTAACTCACATACAAAAAGATAACTAAGGGTAAGAGTCAAAGGAGACCTCACTTAGCAACCAGTTATGAAAAAGGATCATACTCAGGGAGCTGTTAAAATTAACCTTGTGTCAGTACTAAAGGGAATATATGAGTTCTACTTGATAAAAAGTGGTAAAAAAGAGAGAGGAGAGGGTTAGTATGACATGTGCAGAGTCTCATGAATTTGTTCAAAATACACTAGTTCTCTCAGAAACAAAAATTTAGATGATGCTCTTGTAATATGATGATCGAGGCTTAATTGTTTAAATTTATTATTTTTATATTTATATATATATATATATATATATATATATATATATATATATATATATATATATATATAACTAAATGGGTCATAAATGCAATTTAGTAGTATATTTTTCCTAAATTTAAATATTGATAAATAAAATATTTCATGTAATCTCATTAAAGTAGGTTCTATTTCTACTAAATTTTAATATTTATGAATCAGAATAACTTTTAAGAACGTTAATTATGTGAATGATGCAGTATAATTATTGGATAAAATATAATTATAATTATTATCTTAAAGGTAAATAAAATGTAATTGAAATAACTTGAAAACAAATTTTAAAAGGAAATATTGCCCAAATCGACAGAAAAGTTACTTTGACTTTAACATTGGATCTTAACATTTAATCTTCTTTATGATGATTGAACTTTTTTAATTTCTAAGTTGTCAAAGTTGCGCCCTAAACTTTAATATTTATAATCTATCTTTTCCAACCTTTTCACCGTTCGTAGTAATTTAAATTCTGGTAATGTTCAGATCATTATTAAAGGCCTATTTATATTACTACCTAACTTAATTTGTGGTTATATTTTAGGTAAGGAGTTTAATGTAGACGTGGAAGTTAAAAAAAGCTGAATTTAGCGAATGGGTCAAATTTATACTTTGATTTGATTATTGCTTCGAATTATGAATAGCTTTATGTAAGGAAATGACAATAAAAAGTGAAAGTATAAATAACATTTTTCACTACTTTATGTTAAAACTTACGAAATTAAGGAATATCATTAAAACACTACTATATTATCTCAAACAAAACATTTTCTACTTTCCTCTTCTCCTTGTTTCTTGATCAATGACAACTATCATATCTATGGCTATAGAACCAGATGGGGCTATGGATATGTGCATTACAATTAATAGTTAATGATTTCTTCTTGTTGGAATGACATCAGTATTTTGAAAATAAGTGTTATTATTTTTTTCATAAAAAAATATGAACTTTTCTTTCTTTCTAGATACAAGAAAGAGATATTTATATTAGTTACCTTAAAAATATATATTTATATTAGGTATTAAATTACTTCTATACCCTTAATTTATTACAAAATATATAAATAGAAGACAGGCGTCAATTTCTCATGATTTTTGTGGAAAAAGATAAACAAATATTATTGATTGGTCTTGACCAACCCATAAATTATGATTTGACAAATAATAGTACAACAAAAAATGTCACTGTAATGGACATGACCGACTAACAATAATTTAGCTCAAAATTGGCTCATGAAACGTTCAATCAATCTGCATGGATGCTTCAGCACTAAACACCATGACTTTGAAACAACTTTTAACACTTCAGTTATAATTCCACAGAATCAAATTTCAATTAATTTCCTTTATTTGAAGTTAACTTTATCAATCAAATAAAAATTCCAGAATATGTAGAAAACCTTCGAGTAACATCGAGAAATAGAATTTAACGATTAATTACCCAAAACAACCTCATGTTCACAAAGTCTCTTTTTTTCTTTTTCTTCAAACTCTTACTTGAAAAACTAAAGCTTTTAAATCCATCCATCCAAAATTTCATGATTTGAACGGGAAGAGAAAGAAATACAAAAACAATTAAAACTCAAAAGTTCAACTTGGTTAAAGTTTCTATTGATCGATTTAAAGTTTAATTTATGCTTGTCTCACTTTGGATCTTTTAAGGCTAAAAAGTATGAAATAATTGTGCGAAAAATCAATTCCAACACAGAACAGAAAAAAAAATGTTACCCAAACAGAGCATTCAAAAAGTAGAAGACCGCAATGGGGTTTTACTAAAAATAAGTATAAATTAAATTAAATTAAAATTAAAATTTTAAAATATATACTCATATAATAATTTAAATCATTATTATAGTTTATTTAATTTTTATTTATTGCCAATGAAAAAAACTTAATCTTGTCTACCTATTATAATACACTCCCACTTTATAATGAATTTTTGCTTACTTAACGGGCCAACGTGCATGCAGTATGAAGGGAGTTTTCTTCCAGCACCCCCAATATTTCTTTTGCACTCTAGAAATATTTTTTAATTCCAAAATACCTTTTGAAAAGTTGACAGCAGTAGACCTTTAAAAAAAAAAATCAAAAAATCAACCTTACCCTCTCTCTCCTATTTAAGGTTTAATTATTTTTTTCCTGTTTTTGTAATAAAGTGTCAAATTGATCCTCCAGTTTTTTCCTTTTAAGTTTTAATTAGATCTTCATTTTTAAAAAATTGATGCAATTTTGTCCTTTTCGTTAAATTTCTTGAAACAGATTAAGGATTTTTCATCAAAATTGAAATTGTTAAAAATGATAAATTGCTTTATTGATATAATTAACACAATCATATTGCCAATTTTGATTAAAAAAATCATTAATTCATTTTAAAAAAATTAACGAAAATAACCAAATTGCATCAATTTTTTAAAAATCAAGACTAAATTGAAACTTAAAAAAATTGGATGACCAATTTAATACTTTTGGATAAAAAGGACCAAAAGAATAATTAAACCCCTATTTAATGAAAACTAACTTTTCTATCCATATTTCATCCTAACTCTAACCACGCAAGACTACTCCATCTAAGCTCCACGAACCCTCACTCTTTCTCTACTCTTCCTCTTGTCCTCACCCCAAACCCCACCCTATTTCTCTTCTATTGTCATTCTCGTGGGGTCCACACGTAATGATTGATTCGAAAACTATCTTATTTATTTATTTTGAAGTAATGATTTAAAATGGAAAGTAAAGTATTCTCGGATCCTCTGTGAAATCCTCATAAATCTTTTGAGAAGTAATTATTTTTGTGAGCACACATTCTACTTTAATCCCCATTTCAAATTATTACTTCAAAATAAATAAAAAGGTAGTTTTCAAATTATTACCTAGTGGTATCAACAAGAGGAGAAGAGAGAGAATGACAATAGAAGAGAAAGTGAGTGGGGTTTGGAAGTGAGGACAAGAGAAAGAGGAGAGAAAGAGTGAGGGTGGTAAGTGGGGGCTTGGGGGTGAGTGGCTTGCACATTTAAGATTAGGGTGGTGGTGAAAGAGTTAGTTTTTTTTTAAATAGGAGAGAGGATGAGATTGTTTTTTTGATTTTTAAAAAAAAATTATTGATAGTTAACTTTTCAAAGGGTATTATTAGAATTCAAAGCATGTTTGGGTGCAAAAGAAATAATAAATATTGAGGTGCAGGAAAAACCCCCAAAAATGGATTGAATATTTAAAAATGCAATCTAAATAATTGAATTAAATTTTAAATTTAAATAATTATATTCCAAATATGAATTTCCATTTTTTTAAATGAGATATAATGTGAAAATGAAAAGGATAAACATTAACTATTAACTTCTATAATATATTAACTCAGCATAAAAAGTTATTTGATATTTTGAACGAAGTAAAGTGATTGTATAATAATAAAAGAAACAATTCTAATAAATTACACATAATTATACTATTATTACACTTTTTTATTTTTTTATAATTAAAATACATGCATTTATACACGATTAAATTTTTTCTTTTTATTTATATATTTATAATAAAGCATTTTGGATTATACATGAAATATATTAAAAAAGTTAACGTTAAAGTCACATTACAAATCTCACGTTAAAACTATAATCCTAATAATACAAGTTTTTCTTTCATTTTTTTTTGGAGACAAAGGGAGGGAAATACCAAACACAACTTTGCAGAGGCATCATTCTCGGCCATCATTATTGACACCCAAGCCGTTAGTGAAATGATGATAATTTTTTTGTGTGTAATGTAACTGATTCCTCATCTTCACTTCCTCCTTGTACCTTAAAGATGCAAACAAAATCTGACATTTTAACGCTCAGAGATTACAGAAACACCAGACCTAGCTCCCCATTTTACACGCATAAACACAGTACCATCAGAGAATAAACGAATCAAACTTTTCCCATGCCTTTGAGGGAAAAAACGAGTACACTATACTCATTTTATATAATAAATCAAAACCACAAAACATACCAACAAAAAGGAATATAATATACATTAGTTGCTGGCTGGCGTTGTCTAGTTTCGGTCAAACTCTACCCCATTTCCATTGTTTATCCATCCAACAAATCAACACGCTTAATGTCATGTGTTTCTACAAAATTTCAAATATTATTTTAACGCAATGCCTAACATATTTAAATCAGGAAGGTGTAAAGAAGTCGATGTAGAATATTTAAATAATAAATTTTGGTAATATAAATGGTAATTTATCAATAATAAATTTTAAGTCTAATTCTTTCTCATAAAATCGACTTGTGAGATTTACACTCATTTATATTCTTTTGTGTTTAGTTTGTTAGGAATTTAAGTATGAGTCTAAATTTTTACATTAACTAGAAATGAGAAAGCAGAACACTGTATAAGGATAAAGACCCATAAATCTATTATCTTAAGGTTTTAGGTTGAAAGTGGTGTCAATGTCTTATCTGATTAGACTCAGGTTTTATTGGTGTTGTATTTTCCCGGTAAAACCTCTCTCTAAACTTAACGTAGACATGCTTCTATGAACACCACCAACCGAAATAGAGGGGCTTTAGAATAAGCAACTAAGTAGGACCAGGCCAGAAATGTGGTTTGTCATCCATTACTTGTAGTTCTTTTCCAACGTGATTTTGATATGGTTTTTGAAACCAAACGTTTCACTTGAAAATTGATTTGTGAAACTTTGATAAGTATTTTGGTATATTTAAATGCAGGTTGTGGAAAGAAACAAAGTGAAGACTTGGCATTGAAAGAGCAAAAGAATCTCATTATCTGATATTATGGTGATCACGACCTATCTATGATTGTATACAGCCATACACGTCCCTGTCACAGTTCCCACCTTCTGCATCATTAGCCCCTCATCAAATTTGTCTCTATTTTCGTTATCTCACATTCACCCACCACATTGCCTCCTCGTTATCAATATCGTTCAAATTTTCATTCACCATCGCTCAAATGCTGCCCAAAACCTCTTCACAAGATATCAAAGTTCAGCATGTCTCAAAGCCCGTGTCTGATATGTTGCTACAGAAGTTCCACGATGAGTCACTGTTTGATTTTGATTATGAACAAAGTGGGTTGTGGTCTCCTCCGATTCCACGCACAGTGTTCTTGAACTCACCCGGAAGGATTTTGACTGAGCAAGAGATGCTTCAAAGACTCAGAAGAAAAACTGCTTCAAGAAAACATGCCAAAAAGTTCAGACTTTGTTTCACTGTACAGTGATACTTCTTGGTTCTTTCCCTGTTCCATTGGTTCCAAACTAGTGCTGCATCTCAATTTCCTCTGCTTCTTACCTGATTACCACTGAAAAATTCTATGCCTTATCCTTTTTGCAGGTCTTATGCTGTGCCTCATACTGAATGTAAACAAAGTGGGAAGATTTTTCTACACTGTTTCTTGTTTACAATACAAAACTGAATTAATCCAAAATTTTCGCTATGATTGTAGTACCATTTTCACAGGAATTTACGTGTATTTCTATTCTTTTTGCTTAGTCGAAAAAGATATGTGTGCATTTTTATGTAAAATATCATATAGAATATCAATTTCTGATCCATTGTTTTCATACCACTGTACCTTTGGGTCCCCTAGCATTCTCTTTTTCCTGTTCTTCATCTTTGATTAAGATACTAATAGTCAAATCTTCGTATAGGGTTGGGTCAACACAATTTCGCTTCTCTATCAATACCATGTTTTAATATCTTTCTAAATTATCCACTGTGACCAACATGTGAACATGAAATTAAAAATAAGTGATTTTATTTAAAAATATTAATAATACATTTTCATTTTCATTACCTGTTGATTTCCTTATAGAGGCACTAGTTAATTAGCAAGTTCCTGTGAAACATTCTATATCGACAAAATGTTCTTAATTTCTTAAATCATTTGTTTAACTTTGAAAATACACTAAAGATCAAAGACGAGTAAGAACACCTTTGTATTTTTTTCCCATCATCAGCATGTATGATTTCCTCAATAGAGAAAGCCATTGGTATATCTCTTTTAGAGTCCGAAACCCCTGTTTAAATTGTTTTTTATCTCAATTTTATAGAGATATAAAATTATTGAGTAATTAATTATGTTAGCAGTTAGTATTATGATAATTGTAAAAATTGAACTTACAATTTATTTCATACTCTCTTTCAATATTTATCGAACAACCTTATATCCATTAAAAGAAAACAAGTTCTATTTTCTTTATTTTTTATATATTATTTAATTTAGAACATTAAACTACAAATAATTATTTTTGCTCTTTATTTATTATGTAATATTTGGAGTCCAATCCATTTTGGTACATCTGTAAAAATTGTAACTATGAAACAATTGTTTCTTTTAATTTTTTTATTATTTTTGCACTTAATCACTGACATGATATGCAAAAATAATTTATTCTTTAAACAGAAGTTTATGATAATTATTACTAACATATGAAAGTTGTAGAGAATTAGCATGGACTGGTCAATTGTTTTGTTATCTTAAAAAATAGTTGATGCCATGATTGGAAATACAAATCGATGTCTGAGTTTATAATGTTTTAAAGTTCAGGTAATAAAAGAAGTTCTGACTTAAAAAAATTAAAATATTTAAACTCTATTAACTCCAACGTAAACCAATATCTTTAGGACAGAATTAGTTTGGGTTAACGTACAATAAATAACATAAAATTCAATCCATATAATTTTGATTAGACAAGGAAACATCCGTTCAATTAGAAAAACATGGATGATCATGATCGAACTACAGACACCAGCAACAAAGCTCTGTAATTAGTGTTTGGTCAAAATTTCGACAAAATACTATTTATCAAAGAAGTTGAATATAAGTAAATTAACTTTTAAACCGTCATAATACATTTTGAAAATATTACTAGCTAGTATTTCAAGAAAAAATCGCTACAAAATTTAATAAAAATACGACTTGAATCAAATTCTCGTATGAAAACGATACTGTTTCCAACCTAATGTCGAACACAATAATTTTTTAGATATTTTTTCTTATAAGATATTCCATTTTTTCATCTTATTTAATGAGATTTAAACTCACTTTAATTATAAAAAAAAAAGACTTAAACTGTTATAAGAAATAAAAAACGATAATTTTACCTTACAGTTTGAATTTTGTTTTCCTATTTGCTGGAACAAAAGAGGAAAAAGGTTCTTGTTTAAAGACAAAGTATACATGCATCTTGTAAAGTAAAGGTCATATGTAACTTGGTTTAGAAGGTAGACAAATTTTTGAAGTTTAGATCGCTATAGATCAAAAGACTGTGTAGCTCTCAACGTATTCTGGCATATGCAATGTTCATAGCTGAACTGTACAATACTCCAACACTAAACAGATACAGGATCTTGTTGCAGAGCTTCCTTCCCTGTAATGCCTTCTTTTAGATTTTTAAAATATATGTCATAGTCTTTTTCTGGAGGAGGGTTTTGTGGGTCCACAGTGAATGGCTCGCTAAATGGAATCACACTTTTGACCTGCAATGTATGTTAAAGATTGTGTAGCTAGTAAAGTATAGTGAGAACGTCCATAATCAAATACTAGATCCATGTGATTACATGCATATGATCCATATAAAATACAAATATGACTGCTATTTCATAATAGAAGCAGAAACAGCTTGCTTAAAGGGTAATATTAGGCTGACCTCAAATGTTTTGTCACACGCATAAGGGCTATCAAGTGCAGCTACACACATACGAGCAACCTCTTCCCTTGATATTTTACCCTGTTAATTTTTGCATAGCATTCGGAAATGAGAGAAATGCTACTATATATATAGTAACAATGAATTGCTAAAACAAACCAAGAATAAACGTATTGTGAGATAAACAGTTTAGTCAGAGAGAATGTAAACTGAGAAAAGCATCCATCTTTTGTTTTCACGATACCGTAATATTATCTCCTTGATCAAAAATAAGATCGGCACCAGCAGGCTCTTCAGTTAATGCACAAGGCCTCACGATTAGATAAGGAATGCCACTTTCCCTGAGCAAATCCTCGCCCTGTTGCAACATTAACCACTTTTAGCAAATGAACGAGTATGTGACAGACAAATATGAAGTCTATAATAGAATAGGTTACGGTAAGCAATGAGGATCTCAGAGTAAGTTTAACACTAATTCACTCTACCAAACAAAATTGATGTGTAAGGTAAAATTTGCTCTAACTTGTATACTCTATTTTAGTTATATTTCGGGTAGGATCTCCAACAAAGGAGGTTCCTTGAGACAATGTTAATAGAGGGCGAATACTTCTCTTCTGCAAACTTCTAAAATCGAGTAGTTATTGAGTTAAACAAGAACAAACACTTGATCTTATAAATTTAGTAATATTAATGTATCTGTGCTAAACAAGGAACCCATCACCAGATATTTTACCTTTAGTTTAAATGTGAGAATAAAACCCAGTTCCTTGTTTAATCGAACAGCAGGGGGCTGTTTACTTAGATCAAGCCCAGGCCTTTCAGGCCTTGTAACTCCTGCTGAGCTCACATGTACAAACCTGGATGTGACACATAAAGGAGTACAAAAAAGATAAAGTTAGGGTAACAAATGCATGGAAAAGACAACCAAAAATATAAGGCAATTACCTGGGTGTTATTGGATCCTTTATATATGCCCTTATGCTAGACACTGGAAGCTCAAATGGACCTTCCACAAAAGTTTCATTTAATTTACCATCATACTCAAACTTGCTGAACATGAGCTGCAGAGAATTTAGCTCCATCATTAAGAACCAGTGTGGGATTTCTAAGCCAAAAGACATAATGGAATACAAGCAAAGCCATACCTGTAATGATGCAACATTGCTTGGATCAAATGGTGGAGCATCAGATACAGTTCTTGCTCGAAATACAGGCCTCAAGGAAGAAAATGGAACTTGAATCTATGAAAGACAAAAGAACAAAACACTTGAGCTTGTATTAGATAATATAAACTGCAGCAACTGCAATAGATGATACCTACCGATTGCCATTTTCCTTTCTCAGTGTCAAAGCCTGAAGTGTAACCAACAGTGTCCCAATCACTGCTTGTGCGAACAATGATTTTATATCTACGGCCATCACCTTTTAGGCGGAACTCCAAACCATCATATGCAGAAAGATTTTCAGGTTCTGAGAAATTCTGAAAACCAATTGTGACAACTCTCCTTTTTAAATAAGAACTTTTTTTCACTAAGTAACTGGTTAAAGTGAAATCATATTATACTATAATCACAGCAATAACAGTTAGCCATAGGCAGGTATAAACTCCAGAAACTTAGAAATAATTATAGTCATACAGTTAAACGTTAATAATCCAACTAATGGAAACATATGGTCCTAGAAAAAATAATAAGTGCAAAATATTTTATATGCTTTCAAGGGAAAACTGTATTCATTTCTTACTGACCAAATAAATAAGTGCTTTCCTTGTTTCAAACCAAATGGTTCTTTAAGTTGCTAAGAAATTCTTAAGGGTGATATAAAGTTAAAACCATATGAAAAGGCAGTTTTAGAACACTTATCTAAAGCTATAAGTGAACCAGTACAGCAATTCCGAGTTTATATCCATTCATCAGAATTTAGAGGAACATTAGGAATGAACACACAGGACACTTTTCTATTGAAGAGAACAAGTTGAGGTCATTTTCAAGATTTCGAAAAAAACAAAATTACGTCAGAGTTGGTTCAAATAACATTAATCAAAATGTAATCTTTTATTTTCATATAGTGGTCTAGTAGTGAATCACATATGTCACTGTCATTTGCCTGAACTCATTGAAAAGTTAATATAAATGTTTTTCATTACCTTAGTTCTAATACTTGTAAAGCCACCATTGTTTGCCGTTGAAACAACGCCTGAACTAGACACAAAGTTGTATTATTTTGGGCAGTAAAATACAGCTTACAAATTCCCCCAAAAGCGAAATCACATACATTGTCAAGAATTTGACACATACCTTTAAAAACCCCTGTTGGCCCACCATTTTCACCCCCATTTGGGTTAATTTGAAAAGTACTTTCACTAACTCCGCCCATTACCACATCATCTAAAGCACCCCAAGGAAGTTGCCTGTAATTATTGCCTGTAAGGAAAATAGAAAAGAAAATTCTACTCACAGGATGCACAGCATTAAAACTGAAACACTCAAAACAAAGCTAAAAACCAGAAGTATAATATTAAATATAGCATGTTGCAAACACAAAGCCATGCAACAGAGACGCTGCAATCAGTCTTGCAACTTAATGTTCAAAGTTCAAAGCTCAATCCAATATATCAACCTTTAATTGCTCTTCCTACAATTAGCCAAGTGGATTCAGAACACTTTTTAATGCATGAACTGTGCCTCACAGCCTATCGCACCCTCCACCCTCAAGAAAGAATAAAAATCAATTCTGCTTCTACAAGTTTCCTTTTATGCAGCAAAGTTAAGTTTGGTGGTCACTGGACATGTATATAAAAAGTTTGATCTGGCAATTACGTTGAATCAATTTAATGTTTTGTCAACTAGGAACCTACCTTCAAATCCAAACAATAGCCTTCCTCTTCGAAGTCCAAGATTGTCCTTCACAGCCTTGATCAAATTTTTCATTCCTATGTACTCTACCTTTTCTGGTGAATCACCTTTTATCTGTTTTCAACAACCAATAACTAAGAAAATAAGCTTCAAGAACTTCACAAATGAGCTTCAGACCAACTGTACTTCCAAATTAAATAGACAACAAAACCTCTGATTCTGAAGATAATTTCAACAGAAAGGAAAATCAGTAAGCTACCTCTGGCTCAAAGAACTTGACTCCCTGCACCAAAAATAATTTCATTCTGTTAGTGAGAAATAAATATGAAGCATTCACCAAAAAATCACAAAACTAGAACAATTAAGAGAAGTAACAAGTTGATAATGGCCCCGTTGTTATAAATTTTCCCATAAACAGTTATAGGAGAATGAACTGAGAAAAATATTTGTTTTCGTACAAGTTAAAATTATCTTATGCATAAGTTAATTTGTAGAAGATACTCCATTAAGTTTCTTCAAAAAATGATCCTAACATATTCATGACCTAATTTTAGCATATGAGAGAAGTTTATCTCATTCTTTTCTTCTGATTTTGTAAGTATTTATGGAAAAATTTGTCCAAATAGAATCGTTAGTAGATATTATACACCTATTTCTCAGTGAAAGACAAGTATTAATTACAGTGTAAGAAAAATCGAATTTGTTTGTCCTAATAAAGCTAATGGACATACTTGGCTGTATTTTGCTCTGTCTGGAGTGTCTCCTTCCTTAGGGCCAACAATAACAGAAGCAGCATTAATCACTTTCTTCACGCCTTTAAAGTATTCAGGGATCAAAGTGCTATCTTTTGTAATGTCTCCAACAACCTTAGTGCACATATAAAGGTAAGTTGGCAGCAGAGAAAAGTAATGGATAAAGAAACAATCAATTTACGTAGCGCACTCTTTGCAATCACTCGATAAAAAAATTACAAATAACACAGGTAAGTCTGCACTGAGGAACATCATTATATTCCACGAAATCTTGAAATATTAGCAAATATTCCACAGAAAAATCAGTGAAGAACTTCATATGGCCAGAAGTCAAATTGATTATCTCCTCCTACGCAAACACATGCTCACCAGGCTAACTTCTATCTTCCATCATTGCTGGATTCATTGTGTTTAGGTCCAATAAGACCTCATTGTGAACAAAAATGGTAACTACAAATATAAGGTGGCAGTTTTTTTATCAGTGCATTATTAAACTGACTCACCAAATCAACATCTGAGCCTAACATCCTTCTTGCCTTCTCTTCATTTCTAACCTGGTAAATATTGACACAGAAATATAATATTTGTTATGCACCAAATTCAAGTATTAATAGACCAAAACTTTCTAAATTCTTTTCAATGTTATTTACGTAGAAACTATTATATGCTATGAAATCTTGTGAAAAAGGTAAGTTAACAACAATACCAATACTCGGACAGGAATTCCTTTCTTCCGCAGTATGTCAACTACTCTTCGACCAACGCCACCAGTGGCTCCAGCTACCAGGACGACATCAGAAGTTCTCATTGGGTTAACCATTTCACTCGGGGAAGGAACAGAAAGTTTCTCAACTAGAAAGTCAAAGAACTTCACAATTCAGAAATGAAGAATATTCATTAGTAGATTCATACCAGTCTTTCCCTCTCTATCTCTCTTCCTTCCTTACTATTACTCTGTAGTTATACTAGTTGAAAGTTGAAGACAGTGTTACCTTTGCAGGAGATGGAAACCCATTGAAGAAGTATAGTGTTTTTACAAATCTTCCAAAATCCCAATTTTGTCGTCCAGTTTCAGCCGATATTGCTGCTCTGTGTGCTCCAGAAGTAATTCTCGTTGACGTATAAATTAATGGCTGAGGTCTACCATAAATCTGAAGAAATGGTTTAGGTAGCGTAGGTGATGCCAAAATAGTGTGTGGAGAATTCTTACAGAACTTTCTTTTAGCCAACTGAGCCCCCTGCAGTATGAATTAACAGAAGAGCATCAAGATGAAGCAGAATTATATCAACAAGAACCAAACTTTCACTGCCTCTGATGAAAAGGGAAGTTCCATCTTCAGCAACAACAGCAATAAGAATCAAAATTCAATTTCAAGAAATGATTTTGACATCCAACCAAATTCACAAAAGGCATTCGATGAACTTCCGGGATAACCCAATTTTACTGAACGGTGAGAGTAGAAGGATAATATGCAAGGAATATGAGATAACCTATTTTATGTTGGCTCAGTAAAATCCAAGTGGTAGCACATTCAAGGAAGTTAAACTATGTTGACGACATTGGTTGTGAAGATAATTTCTTCGGCATAAAACTAAGTATAAAAGTGTTAAAACATGAAATAAGAGGGTTGGTATTTGTTCCAACGTGAGAGTAATACCTGAAAATTGAGAAGAGACGTGGAAGAAGAGGAGGATTGAGTTGTGCAAAACGCTTCCATTTTGGAAAATGATCGCAGCAATATGTTGGGAAGTTAAGGTTGCCGTGATATTTACAGTGTTGGATTCATATCAACCACAAACCGAACGTGTCCATTTCAGTTGGGTCTAGAATCAAATTGTTTATAATAATAATTTATATTATTTTCTAACATTTTCTTCCCCTTTTCCCTTTATTTTATATATATATATATATATATATATATATATATATATATATATTATACCACACCTAGCCGGCCCCACTAGCATATCAACACATATCACCCTTGACCAACACCTATATCGGTCAAGGCTGGGGACTCGTGTACCACACCAAGCCAACTCAACAGAATAATAATAAAACGAGGTCTATATATCAAAGCATTCAAGTAGTCAGCCTAGGTCTGGCTGACCTAAGCCTAACCGGCCTAAACCGGTAACTTAAACACCTAGAGGAACAACTTGCCTAAGACAACACATAAGCAACACAAACCGCCAAGAAAAGTAGTCGGCTTAGGCCGGCAACCCCAATATACTTAGCAAAATCAAAGCTCCCTTAGTATTCAATGAGTCCACCTCAGGGCTTGGGTTAGGGCCCAAGCTCATTTACAGCCCAAGCTAAGGCCTAAGCCAGGGCCCGACCCATAGAATAACCAGACGTAATTAATACTCTATAAATACATGTGGACCCAGTCATTAAAGGTACGCATACAAAAAAAAAATTACTCCATTAATCACCTGAGTTGACATTTTGAGAGTTTTGACTCACTTGAGGTTCGGAGTCCCTTCTGCAGATAACCCTTCCTGGGTCCAAGCCAACATGTACCAACCGGGAATAGGCCAACTGAAGAGATAGCGGATTACATGAGTAAGGTGACGCTTGTGTCTAACTTATCTTGTTTGTTCTCTGCAGGAACATATATATATATATATATATATATATATATATATATATATATAAAATAAAAAATTATAACCAATAAAAAAATTAAAATAATATATTTAAAATTTATATTTTCATCACTAATACAACAAAAATAACATAATTTAATACAATTATTATAAAAGAAATCAAAAGATCCTCTTATTTATTCATATTTTTCTTGAACTTATCAATTAATGAAAATAATGCTTTCAACAAATTTTTTAAAATAAGGATTAAAATTATACAAATAAAAAAAAATAGACTGTTTTAAGATTTTTTGTACAAAAGTAGGACCAATAAAATAATATCTTTTTTATTTCTAATTGTTGTCTTTTAACTAAATAATTTATTTAAACTTTTTAGTTTCTTATGTCAATAATTCCAACTGTATTTTGTGGTGAAACAATAATTTAGTTCATTAAATGTATTAGTTTGTGATGTTTTTATTTATTATTTTTTACAAATTCATGATTAAATTAGTTTAAAGAAATAGAAATAATAAACTCACTACAAACATAAATATATTAAGTGATTCCACTGCTACTTATAACAAATATTAATGTCCAATTCATTCTTATTTATATTTTAGAATTATAGTATTTTAAATCTTACAACTATCTAGCATATACAATAGTAAAATAAAAAAAATAGAATATTCATTTTCTAAGTTTTTACTTTCAGACTGCAAGTATCCCTGTCTGATTTATTTTCATTTAGATTATAATTTACACACACAATGAAACATAACAATACATATTTCATTTAAAAAGTATATAAAATTAATAGAAATATTAAATGTTATCTATTTAAAATAAGATAACGCGATAATAAAAAAAATGTTGTGATCTTTTGGGAATGTGTACCGCCGGGTAGTAGAATATATAGAAGTGCTCCCAGACGTATTTGAATTATATTATTTCTTTTCTGTGCGACTCTCAGTTTACTTATTGCTGAAATGGGTGGCGGAGGAGTTATGAGGACGGCGGCGAAGATTGCAGGCATTGGCGTCTCCAGGCCAGGTCTCCGGCGCTTTCCAGTGGCGTTACCGACCGAGCAATCGGTTGGCAACGCGTCGCCACCCTCGTTGGTCGCTGGCGTATCGTCGAAGGGAGCAAAGACCGCTGAGGTTGTCCCGGTGCACACGGCGGCATCGTGGGATGAGTGGGACTTTGCTGACGACGGCGATTTGTCCTTGCCGAGGATGGTGTTCGGTTCTGCCCCCACTTTCGAGGAAGCCAAGGAAGCCACTGCAGAATTGAAGGACGCCATTGATCAGTATATTATTTTTTTAATTGATGATGATTGTTGTGATATAAATTTAATTTATTTTCTTATATTGTTGTATTTGTGGTTTCAATCTCTGTTTTGAAGTCTTGCTTGGGTTTTAGTGTTTAACTGTGCTTAGTTTTTTCCAAAGGCTTCATTTTTATTGTTAGTCTGAGGGTCTTTTTTCCTAACTGTTATTCGTTTGAGTTTGCTGGCACAGTATCAGTGAACGTTGAAACTTTTAATCTTTTTCATGTTGATATTGTAAACGACACTTTAGGAGGATCGCAATTAAATTCCTTAAGTAAATCTCTGTTTTTTTTTTTTTTTTTTGTTTTTTTTTTTATTTTTTTTGGTTATTTTTTTTTTTTTTTTTTTTTTTTTGTAAATGTGGAAACTCGCATCTTATTGAAAATGATACCTTCTTCGGCTGTTGCTTTGTCCACCTTTGTAAAGTAAGTTTGAGCATAATGATATTATAAATGTTCGCAGGTGCTATTGTTCTTGGTAATATTAGGGATAAAAACTGTTGCCTTTGTTAACTTTGCCTATTATTCCCTTTTTGAAACTCTTTCCTTCAACGTGTTTTATCCATGTTTCTTGATATGATTATTATCTCAGTAATTTGTGTGCTGTTAAAGGTATTGGCTTTTGGGAAGTGTTGGACCTGGTGCATGTTTGGATAACCATTTTGAACGTACTTTAGACACCGAGCAGATTCTTGAAGAAGAATACTTTTTATATGTTCTGTTCTGAATGTAGTTTTGGAAGGGGTTCAACAGTTATCCAAACATGTTCACGTTCTTTATCTGTCATCAGTTCACTCCCAGTATTTTATTTTGGTCTTGCAGAAATTATTGCTTGATGAAGTTATACTGTGTAAATTCCCTTTCTTGGGTCAAGAATGCAATCGTGGGGAACCATGGTTATTAGTTTTGTCATTTGAACCATGCTGTTTTTTTGATTGGAGGATGATTTTCTTGTTCACAGACTCATACATGGTGTGTTTTGTTTAGATAGCCAAATGTTAGTTGTTACTATTATGTTACTGGGAAAGTTAAACATAGAACCTCTCTTACCTTCACTTCCAAACCCACCAAGCCAACATCATAACTCCCAAGTTAGTGGGGAAGTTGAACCCACAACCTCGGCCACTCTTCTCCTTCTAACTTTACCACTAAGCCAACCTTATAGCTCCTTCATACATTGTGTTAGATCTGATGATACTTATCTCTATCTGAAATCTTATGTTTTTCTTTTTCAGAGTATATTTTTCTCCCGAATCTTCTTATTATTCATCTCCTGGTTGTGAAGTCTCTGCTCTGTCTCCTACACTTTATGAGCCAGTGAACAGATCTTGTGTAATTTCAAATCCTTCAGGGCCAAAGCATGTCATTCAGGCTTTTCACTTACTTAGCACAAGTCCTGAGGCTCAGGTAAACTGATGAAGTCAAAATTACAGTCTCTTTAGTAATCGCGTTTTGTGTATGATATCTAAAACGCTATTAATTGAAGGCTTTGGTTCATTTCTTGAATTAATAGATAGAATTCATTTGTCCTTGGTTTCAACCAGGCTGTTGTGGCTTCACTCGCTTGTGATCCAAATGTATTGAATGCAGTCATGAAAAATCCTGCTGTCAGCAGTTTCTTGCAATCACAACTGACAGGTAGTCCTATTTCCTAGTTAACGGGTCTTTGTTCTGTAGGATAGATCTTTTTAAAAACTGAAAACCCCAACTGAAATTGTTTTTTTTTTTTTTTTTTCGAAACTTAAAACTGAACTGTTCCTTCAGTGATTTTAGAACTTTTCTCCAACCAAAATTGGAGTTTTACTCCAGTTATTCACATAATAAAGGTGTACACTGAAATTTAGCATAAACTACGAAGGTAGAATTCTAATAGTCCAATTCTACTTGGGAAACAACATAAAAAAGTATACAAGGAATTGGATATAGGCATTGTTCTTGTTTTTAATGTTTGTCCCATTACTTTGGAGCAGAGGAAACTGAGGAAGTGGAAAAGTTGTCAAGTTGTGCTTCTGAAGCAGTTGAAACACCTGAAAAAATGGAAGCATCATCCAAGTCTCACTCGCGAAACATCTTTTCCACTATCAGTGGTGGTCTGCAGAATGTAAAGCTTAGAGTCATTGAATTGGTAAGTAGGTGTAGGGTGCCTGGTTTCCTTCAGAACATATTCTCGTCACCTGATACTGAGAAAGAGAAGATGTATGCTGGTGCTGAGGCCGATGGGAACACTAAAACAAGTTTCTTTGATAGTAAATATGCCCAGGGAGGAATTTTGATAGGTTTGGTACTGCTGGTCTTAATGGCCATAGGGGCCAAGAGAGGTTAGACTCTTGGAAGCAAACCTATAATGTGTCGACTTCTCTATTTGAAGCCTGTAAATATATATGAACTGCCTTCAAATTAACACTGTCTTGCACTAGGTAATGTTGTTTTTGTTAACATTTGGAAGCCTACCTGGTTCTGGTTTTTTCAACGTTTTCTGAAATTTTCTACTTCCTGAGACATGTCTTAAAACTCATGTATATATTGTCTTCCTCGGTAGTCTTGCTAAACTTTAGTGTGAATAAGGTAGGAAAATTTTCAAGAGAAAGAAATCACTTAAAAATCCAATATTTAGGCAAGGATGATTTCATTAACTTCTACCTTCTTTGGTGAATGGCTTTCTTAGCTAATTTAGGAGATGACCAAGAGTTGGAATGCTTTCAAGTTTACCAAATGTTTATTTTATTTCTCATGTGATGGCATTTTTTTTCTTTTGGATTTAAGCATGAATGAACTTACAGAACAGTTTCATATTTGTCTAAATGCCATTTAGTGTAATGCACCCAAAACCCGGACAGAGCCACTCCCAATTATTTATATGAAGACATATTAATTGACTCCAACAGTAATTCAACATTTGCACCTTTCACTCACTTGTACAAAAAGATATAGAGAAAAGCCTAACGTTTGGATGACAAAACGACAACAAAACCAAGTGTTGCGTGACTGTGAGTCACTTCAAACTTACAACCCTAGTTCAACAATTGTCATTTTAAACATGATGACCCCTGAGACAATTCAACAACGCTCATTAATGTTGTAAGAGCATTTCAAAAACTTAAATAAGAAGTGATTACAAACGCCACAAAAACATTCATGAACGGGTAATACCAATCAAATCTTAAAAAGGCAATGCCCGTTCATGACATAGTTGAGGTCATGGTCATTTCAATTTCGACCTGGTAAAAATTTAAGCTTATAATTATGGATTAAGGTAAAGAGTCGAACTGACGGCTAGAGACTGACCTAAAAGATAGTTCGAGAGAATCTGGGTCAAGCCTAATTTGGTTAATAGTAGATAAGTCGTTATTATTTTTATCTTTTGAACTTTTATTATTATTTCATGTAACTAAAATTTTCTTTTGATTTGGAGAAATAAAAATTATTTGTTTGTAAATAAAATACTAACTCATGTTTAAAATACAGAATTATTTTTACCAAAAACTAATTTTGACTTAGGGTGTGTTCCTAGACATGGGGGAGAGTGTGAAGATGGATTTGTGTAGATTTAGGTGGATGAATATTTGTGTTGTTTTGAGTGGATTTAGAGTGTAAAGTGAGTGGATTTGGAGATAATTTTTATGAAAGTTAGTGAAAGATTTGATTGATGTGATAGATAAAATTATATGTTAAAATAGATATATTTATTAAGTTGCCATAATACCCTTGTGTAAAGAAAGATGAATTTTTGAATTGATGTTATTGAAATAATTTGTAAATTAGTTACTTTTAGTCATAAACATGATTTTGTGGTTCTTGATACAATCACTACATGAGAGGTAACTATAATAGCTTAGAGGATGGAGCAGTTATTAGAGTATGTATAATCATAAACTATGAAAGAAGGTATAATAGAAGTGCTACTACATATTGGACAAGATGGAGGATAAATTTTGTCTGCTATGGTCTCGTCTTCTTCTTCTTGGCCACCCTCCTCTCCTCCTTCTTTCATATTTTCCACCCTTATCAGCTTAGTATGAAACTTCTTTCTCATCTGTTTGGTTAAGCGAACAACATACACTTCCTCTCCAGTTACCACAACTTCATCATTGCATTCTCCATATAATAATTCTATTGATTCCACACTTGCTTCCTCCACGTCCAGCTCCACCTGCACAAAACAAACAAATGCA
>Ga0214545_1000169_pt1 | contig 83061 bp, 46 predicted proteins | sample CNSS4metaG_FD_160064 | JGI IMG/M metagenome (GOLD analysis project Ga0214545, IMG submission 160064) | Root nodule microbial communities from cowpea collected in UCLA plant growth center, Los Angeles, California, USA - CNSS4 | ecosystem: Host-associated > Plants > Roots > Nodule | place: USA...
TATATATAAAGAAAATATATATATAATATATATATATATATATATATATATATATATATATATATATATATATATATATATATATATATATATATATATGAATAACTTGGATAATGAATAACAAATATAAGATATTATTTATGAATTTGATTAACTAAATGTATCTTTCCATTATTAAGTTTTATTTCATAGACTCAAAATTAAAAAAAAATAATAATCACTCACTTTTTTTTTTCGCTTAATATATTGATTTGGGTGTAAAATATCTTTTAAAGGTTAATTTTTCCTAAACTTTAAAATAGTAGAATTTTGATATATTGGAGGGACTAACTCAATTTCTTATGACATTGTTCCTTCTACTTTTGAGGTGCAACACTTCCTTTTAGTAAGAACATTCTACATTAATTGTCGACCTAAGATTTTTTTCTCCATACCACTAATTGTATTGTTATTACTAAAAGTAAAATTATTATTGTGTCTTCATTCAATTCTGATATAGACATATCATCCATCAATACCCTTAAACACACATAAGGAAAATAATGAATAAACCTTTTAACATACAATCACCAACTTACAAATCTAGGACCAATTGCATGACATGGAGCTCGTGTGCAACCAACGTCAAACTAAACTATAAGCCCATTGGACTGAGTTGTAAGCTCCATATAATCACCCTACCATACTTGTTCATGATAGACAAACATCAAGGTCTCTTAGGATGGCTTATAAAGTAGGGTTTAATGTATAGAATGAGTTGTTGAAATTCATCCCCTATAACACTCCTAGTGATAAGAAAAAAAAAAAACTACTGAGGTTGTTAGGTGACAAACCATCAAAGTCCAATCTTAGAAATATTTGTTAAGGTGTAAACGTTGAAGTGTATATGCACGTAAAGGATCAACGTTGAACCATGAACATTAAATCATGATTATGGCTCCATGTCACAAAAGGAGTCTTGTGAATATGACCAAAAACAACACTTTAAATTCATTCTATCAACCTATTGAATGACTTTATCAAGCGAACTCTTGATGACTTTCATATGTTCAACCCTAAAATTTTGAGCATCATGCTTTGTCAAAAGTGGAAGTATTCCAATATTGAGAAATATGACGATTCACCAAACCTAGGGATGCATCTGAAGGCATATATGACACAAGTGAATTTGTTTTCCAATAACTTGGAGGTGCATTGCACGATGTTTCCTACTACCCTCAAAGAATTGACATTATAATGGTATCATTCCTTACCAAGAAAAGTAATAGAGTAATTTCAAAACCTTCTGCATAAGGTTTTCAACTTGTGTTTCAGACAATGAACCCATAGTCATATAAACTCAATCTCTTTGAATAGTGACACACAAGGAGAAGTTGAACCCTCCATCAATTATATAACTTGTTTTGCTAAAGCATCACACAACATTCTTAACCTCCACCATAGAGTGTCAATACACACTATGAAAACAAATCAAATACATAAGAACGAAGGATTGGTTGTATATTAAATTTGTTCACAACAATTAAAAAGAGCAATGTTTAATATAATGAAAATAAAAATTTTTAAGTCCAACAATTGATTAGGCGCAAGTTTTCATTGACAAGATCATCGATAAAAGGATTTTCACAAACCTTGTAAAAAGTATCTCCTTCTTTAACACATTAGTCAATAGTTTGATATATTATATGTAATTTGAAAGATTTAAAGGATAAGAAAGATTTACATTTTAGATTTTTATATTTGTTCATATATAAACGAGTCTATATCTAGTTCTTGATCAATTCTATAAAGTTTCACTATGTAGACTCACGTTGCAATGAACAAATTGAGTATTCTTTAAACCTTAATCACTCCCTACTAAAAACTTTGTACTTTTTTTTTACAAACAACCATGCCTAGTTAAAAGTTAAATATTGTTTGGATAAATAGTCACTCTGAGTTAAGACATGATTGCAATAAAGTAATCAAAAGATCATAAATATGCCATGCCAACTAAAAGAGAGTTTACGTCCTTTGACAAATAACGTTAAGTTCACTCTTTCATATTGCTAAAGAACATTAGGGTGTTGTATAAAAAGAAAATGCATAAGCAAAAACACATGATTGTCGTTAGCATCTTCGGTTAAAGTTTCTTTTTTTTTTTTTTGTGTCAACCTTTATTTTTGAATATGTCTTCAATTTATAAAGGTCTCGACAAATATAGCCATTATAAATCCTTTCTAGTTGTTGTAAATCTTTTATAGTTGTTGTCATTGGCGGAACCACTTAATGACATAGGGGAGCCACGGCTCCCCCAAAATTTTTGAAAATTATTTTTTATATATATTTATTTATTAAAATTATTTTTATATATTATTTATATTAAATTTATGTTATAAAAAATTTAATGGAGATATTAATTTATAAAAGAGATTAGAGTTTTTTTTTTCTCGTTATAAGAATTTTTCATTATGTAAATTATCATAAAAGTGTGTGAGGAGAAATAAATACAAAGAGATAGATTAGAAAACAGAAGTTAGAGATCACATAGATTGAGATTAAAGTATACATTCTCGGATGATCTCTCACATATCAAGGTTAGTATCTTATTATGATTTATATATGTTAAATTTATTTTTCTTTTTAGGATGTTTCTTCCAAATTAAGTTTATCCCAAATTAGTATAAACCCTAATTATGATTTTAGGAATTTTTTTATGAAACTTGTATGAACCTTATTTATAATTTTTCCCTAAATTATTTTAACCATTAATTATGAAATTTAGGGATTTTATGTTTTCTGCTGCCTATGGTAAATTTTTTAAAAGTTTTGAATTTATACAGTGTTGCTTATTTAATTAAAGTTGAATGAGTTTTGTTATGTTTTGCATTGTGATAATTGTGATTTGTGAATATAAATCTTATCTTTTTTTCTAAATAGGTGGGAGGTGATAAATTTATATTAGTAAGATTATGATAAAGAGTAAAAGAATTGATTCTTTTTTGGAGAGAGGAAGGTTTGTGATAAAGATGAAAAAAAAAACATCTATATTAACTAAACTTAAGAAATTTCATGAGCATCAAGAATTCAAGACAATGAAAAACAAATTTCTAAAGTTCCTAGAGTTACATATAATGAATTTAAAGATTCATTAGAACGCGATCCGGGAAAAACGTCCTTAAATTTAACAGTACCCACCAAATCAAATTGATGAGGTATGAAGAGCTTATCAAAATGGTATTCATGGTTTGGTATCATGATATAATAGCATGATATAATAACAAATAATAGTCATATTTTTTTGAATTCTACTATTATGTGTGCTTGTTTTATGCAGAGAAAACAAAGAGAAAAAATGAAAAGTTTTTTTTCTAACTAAAAAAAAATGTAACAAATTTAATTTGGCGCCCCTAAATTTTTTGTCCAAGTTCCGCCACTGGTTGTTGTGTAATTTTGTGTTTTTCAAGTTGTGTTTGACCTCGAAGATAAAGAAAGTTGCAATAAAGGCTCTTCATTGAACATTAAATGCAATCTTCTTCTTGAAGAAATATGTGATAATTGTCATGACTAGACCTAGGCAGATAACTTTTATCTAATTATGAGTACAACTTAGGACCATACACGATGAGTGGACTATGTAGATGTGTCGAATAGTATTTTCAAAGAAGTTCTTGATATTTGACAACTTTAACACAGTTTTTGAAAGATTTTTTTTATGTTGGCGTTTCTTATGAGATAAGTCAAACGGAGAACTTTTATTATGAAGCCATAATATAAACATTTATAGGCTATGTTGTACTATGAAATGCTAAAGATTACATATCTTATTGTTTGTCTAAGTACAAGCTTATCAAACAAATACATCTAATGAGATATGATACTTGAACAAGCAATATACTTTTATGTTTCATATTTTTTTGTAAAACACTTAACGAAAATCATTTTGGGTAATGTCAAGCTTGTTCAAATATATAACACATTTGACTCTTACTAGACTCTAACAAGTTTGTTTATGAACAATCTTTTCGTCAACCTAGCAGGAAACATGGAAAAGTTGTGCAACCAAGCAACACAGTAGATAACCATAAAAGAAAATACAAAGATAAAAAAAAAGTGATCGATGAATGGTGTCACACAACCATCTTCTTAGATGAATGATTTCTAGAAATCTCAAAGAGTGAGAAACACGCATACCTTATCTTGAGTTTACAGATAATAAAGTTATTTATTCTACCACTTCTCACTCATCTTTTGAGATTGTTTATGTGTTTAATCCTTTGATCCTTCTATATTTGTTTCCCTTCCCACTCCAAAGGACATGATGTGTAATGATGCAAATACAAGAGCAAATTTTATAAATGAACTACATGACAAGGTAAAGAATGAGATAAAAAGGAAAGTGGAAAATTATGTAAGCAATGCTAATAAAAGAAGAAAAGAGGTTATGGTCCAACCTAAGGATTGGATTTGGGTTCACTTGAGAAGAGATAAATTTCCAAATCAAAGAAAATCTAAGCTCCAAAAACCCTTTTCGACTCCCGAAGAGAATAAACAACAATGCAAACCAATTAGATATACTTAAGGAGTATGGTGTGAGTCGTGACTTTAATGTTTATGATTTTTCTCCATGTGATGTAGGACTTTTGAATTTGCAGGCACATTCCCTCTTAGATAGGATAAAAGATGTAAATAAGGGTGTGGAATAACTTGTTGAAGATAGAGAAAAGAAGCAAAAAGAAATGAAAACAAGAAGCATGTGGCAAAAGAAGGACATACAAAAAAAGAGAAAATAGGAAAGATTTACAAGAGGAAGACTAAAAAATACGGAAGAAGAGATAGAAAGATGCGTAAATGTGTAGAATCCTTATATGATATTCATCGATGATTTTGAAATATCTTATAATCCAAAAGAATTCTTGAGCTTGACTGAAAGTTAGTATGTTTAGAGTATCTTTTGAAAGTTTATAACCAACACTTATCCCTTTCAACTACTTATGATTGTTTGACCCTTCATAGTTTTATGAGCTAACTTGTATCTTTTACAAAATAATTGGTGCCTCGAGTCATCATAAGTTCTTCCTTAAATAAAATAACTACTTCACTACTTTCTAGATTTAAGGAATAACTCACGTACTGATCTAAATTAGGAATTAACTAATATTAAGACATGCTTTCACAATGTTTTTTCCTTTTTAACATCTCTTGAATTTTTAATTTTTAAATTAATTGTTATAGTCAAACATAATTATTTTGCTAAAGTTAGTTATCTTGTAATTGTATATATCATATTACAAGTATTACATTACTATTTTTAGTATTACTGCTATCACAATTTGTATTATTATTATTATTACAGTACAATTACTATTTTTAGTATTACTGCTATCACAACTTCTATTATTATTATTATTATTATTATTACAGTACAATTACTATTTTTAGTATTACTGTTATCACAACTTCTATTATTATTATTATTAGAACTAATGATAATATTATTATAATGATTATTGTTATTATTATATTACTCCTGTTATTATTCCTATTGATACTATTATCGGTACAATTATCATTGTTGTTATTTATTACTACTACATTTATCACTATTATTATTTTAGTTTTATTCTTTCTGACTCTAATTTTTTTCTATAAAAAAGCTAAAAGGCAGAGTTACTAATAAGTATATATATATATATATATATATATGTATGTATGTATGTATGTATGTATGTATGTATGTATGTATGTATGTATGTATGTATGTATGTATGTATGTATGTATGTATGTATGTATATATATTATGACCATTTAAGGGTGGCAATGCGGGCCGGTCCGCCCCACATAAGGCCCGCACAACGCGGACTGGCCCGTCCCGCATACTCCTTGACTCGCAGGCCCACGGGCTGGTCCGCTTTTTCTTTTTTTTTCTTAAATTTTTTAATTCTTTTTAATTTTTTTTAATTTTTATGATAAAACTTTCAATGTTTAAAAATTGGAAAACTTTAAGAAGTTCACAAAATTAAGTAAAGACTTTGGAGAATTAGATGATAAATCGATAATTCAACATTTTCATCATATTCTATGACATACACAATGTATTCTTTAAATATTAGCACATTAAAAATTACATAATACTTGTCTTTTCCAGTTATACAAGAATTTGAAACGTTAATGCAAGATTCCATAAAAGAAGTAATTAATATACACAAGTACAAGTTTTTTTCTTTTTAATTTTATGCGGGCTTGCGGACCGGCTCACGCGGACCACAGACTAACCCGCGCGGACCGCGGGCCTATGCGGGCCGAACCCGCGCGGGCCTATGCGGGCCGAGCCCGTACGGACCTGCAGACTCACTACCTTGGCTCACCCGTGTTTTTTCTGCGGGTCGGGCCCGCGGATCAAGCCCTAATTACCATCCCTATGACCGCTAGTGATCTCACGGCATTACCATTTAATATTTTTCTTAGAACAAAACTAAATTTGTTACTTTTGGAAGTCAAGTGGAATAATGTATAACTTTAAATTCAGTTGTTTATTTTGAACTCGTTAATGATTTCACATCAAAATGAGTGTTGTCCCTTTACTTGTGGCAAAAACCTTAGTAGCTTGTTTTGTACGGTATAAAAATAATTCTATACTGATTAGTATGTTATATATAAATAATTGTTTTTAAATAGAAAGATTTTTTGTTTTTAAATAAACTTTAATGACTACAAGCTAAAGTTTATTAATATTTAAAATGTGATTAGGAGTGAGATATTCGAGTGCAATGAGTATATCGTTATAATAATTGCATGCTGAGAATACAAAAACACATGTTTATCCACTCTCAATAGTATTCATAAACTCAACTTTGCTAGATATATCTACACTATAATTAACCACCACTTGTTACTTTCTCCACTCAAGTATCCAAATCTTGGGTCTCAACCTTCAACCAAACCAGGCAAATTCTTCGCGCACCTCCATATTTTTCATCTTGCTACGTATGAATATAAACGGTCCTGTTTTTATTCAAATTCTTGTTTTATTCTGTTTGGATTATATAACCTAGAAGTAAAAAACAACTCTCAGATTTTAGAATCCAAAAATCAAGAATGACTTTTGAACTGTACTTTCACTTGAAACTCACTTTGTTTTTTTTACAAAAAAGGTTTTAAATTATAAACATAAATTAAAAATAGATTTTTTGGATTGTGTAATTTAGAAGTCAAAAATAACTAACAGATTGTACCAAAAATTAAAAATGACTTTCAAATTATGCCAAAATTGATTTTTAGATTGTACAACCCAAAAGTTACGATTTTCAAATTGTGCAATCTAAAAATTATTTTTTTTCTTAAACTTCTTTACTTTTAGAAGTCATTTTTTGTTTCTACATTTCAGATTTTACAATCCAAACGTTTTTTTTTTATATATAGAGAAAATAGATTCCACGTGGTGCAATTCACACAGGTACAAGTTTTTTAACTTCGTCTAAAAATCTTAAAAAACAATGACTTCTAATTTGAAAACTTTTCGAATTGTACAGTTTCAAAATCATTTTTTTTTTTTAATTTCAGAATCACATAATTTAAAAGGGGCAAAATTAGAATTTTTACATGGAGGAGGAAAATGTGAAGGTGTATGAAGAATTTGCCATGAAGCCATGGTTCTGCTTTCCTACTTTTAAAAGCTGAAACAGATCCAGCTATCTCATTAGACCAAATCTTAAACATTTGTTTTGTTTGGATTCAGAATTATGTTTGGTTTCAGTATTAGGAGGATTTTGGGTGAGTGGTTTGTTTGTCTCTCCTGTGATTGAGATTTTCTCCATCGCATTTAGAAACTTGCGCAAGTGCTTGATGTACTCAGGAAAAGCCTCGAGGTTGCAATGACCCCCACCCTTCACCCACAAAGGGTCATATTTTTCCTTCGAAAGTTCCCACAATCGTTTTCCATGGGACCAGTCAACGATTTCATCATTAGTTCCCTGCCCATAAAATACAACCAGACAAATAAAACTACTATTTACACGGAAACTGCATTATTTAATCAAAGATAAGGTCAAATCATCAATAGTCACACATAATCATACTATGCTCTGTGGTCTTATCTAGTAAGAACTTATGTACAACAGGGTCTTATGTCGTGGCAATGTTTCACAACAACCTAAGGAAAGAAAAAATGCGTTGGTATTTTTTAAAATATATCCATAGATTATATTATGCATAGGCTTCAAGATTAAGAAATAATAGCACGGTGTTGTATGGATCCATCCTCTTCCAATAGCAGCAGAACACAAGTGAGTGACAAATAAAAGCATAATTCGAGAACTGTTTCGAATGTAACATTTCATATTCAACATTCTGCATATGTTTCAAATTTTTATTTGAATCATAGATTGCTTTTTTAAGTTCAGGTTAGAATGGAAAATTTGACTGATACCCCCTGAAAACAGAGCTTAAGATATGATAGTATCCTTTGCTAGCCATTTTAGTTTCAATTTCAGAACTAAAATCTATTGTTTGCACTTTGTAGAGGTATTCAGCAAAACAATTGTTGTTAAAAATATGAACTGATTCACTGAAATTATTGAAACAAGATCTGAAGACTTTCTGCACACTGGTGAGAAGTATAATGGCAAAATATTTTAGTCAAATAAACTACAGTACCAGGAAAATAATTCCTTGTCGGGTTCAACCAAGTTTTCATATTTACCTAGTCGATAAATATAGCAAGCAAATATGAAATTCTATATAGAACAACTTTATCATGTACTCAAAAAGTAAAAGAAACAATAATCTATTAAGGAGGGAAACCTGAAGAAAGAAACCAATGAGCTCTTTTGAACACTGCAAGAGACATGATGCAGAAACTATAATAAGGAAAATAGATAGAAAGATAACCTTACATGAATAACTAAGACTGGACAGTCAACATGCCTTATTTTGTCTATATTCTGAAATTCGTAAAGAGAAGCATGTCAATACAAAACTCTGATAAATTTCAATATAGGTACTGATTAAAAATTAGGAAGATCACTCAGAAAAAAACTTACTTTGAATATGTCAAACCAAAATGTGACCTTGACAGGATACAAGACTCTTATCCCTGAAAGGATTCCACTGTGAATAACAACACCTCTCAAATTCCGTAACTTAGTAGCCAAGTGTATTGTGGGCCCACTACCAACTGATTGGCCATACAAAATCAACTCTTGTGGTTCAACTCCATACTCTCTCTTCAAACAATCATACACGGCCTCTATGTCATAATATGTGTTGAACTCTGATGGCTATCAAAGTTTGAGAGATAATCACACATAACAGATTCAGTTAGATTGGTGGAAAGAATGTTGGGAGAAAATGTAGAATTCAAATGGAATGGATTATCTAATCTATTGATCTTGCTTCTTTATTTCCTATTTCATGATATGCACAATCCCAAACCTAAGGACAATCTAGACATCTAAGATCAATTCTCCCTTGTAAATTTTGTTTGGAAATAACCCAATAAAGTAAGAAAAAGAGAAGTAAAAGTTGGGGCAAAGGAATCAGGGGTGATACTTACCTTACCTGTAGAGGCTCCATATCCTGAATAGTCATAGCTGCATTGTAGCATAAAGTTTCAAAATTATATGCCGAAAGGAATATTACTTCTTTTACTTCAAACAAGTATGTTCAATAACATTTATGAACTATTAGGATGAACAAAAATATATAACTCAAGACACAAACAACTGGTTTGGAAACAGACACAACCTTTATTAGAGAGGAATTAACTTTGCATTTAATAAGATTCAAAACCGAGCCTCCTATCCTTTTAGGAAGGAGCAAGCACAACAATAAAATGATAAGGCAGGATGGCAGATTTATCATGAAAGGAGTTTAAAATGAAAAAGTAAAATTACAGTTGAAAGGTAGTTATTATAGTTAATAGTTTGTTAGCACAAAGAAGCCTATTAAAAACAAGCTTAAAAGGAAAAGAAACACAATTTATTTTAGATTAGAGAGAAGAGAAGTGTAACTTGAATAATCCAGTGAAAAGGATTTACAAGATGTGATTGCACTTCAGATCACTTTTACCTTTTTCATGTGCCACATTTACTTCTTGGAAGTGTAATAATAATTTTTTCTCTAATTTTAGGAACTACCATGTGTCTCTTCCTTTTGCAATTTGTGCTTGTTTCTATCTTGCTTTTCCATTGTTGTGAAAATAAATCACCACGGAACCCATGTTTTCTCTACCTCTCAATGTTCTTTCATGGAGTTTCTTTTCTCACCTTTTGAATTGATCAAGATCCTTTCATCTCTTAAGGATTGCATCAAATTAGTTCAAATTTTGTGATAAGAATCCAAGAACCAATCTTGGGAGCATCTTGCAACAACACTACAAAGGAGATTTGGAAGAAAAAGTGAAGCATGGCATTTGAGCGAAGATTTCATCGAAAAATTTGAAATCTTGGTCTCACTAGCAAATGAGACATTGGAAGATGAATTTATTGGGTATTTCCTCAAAGGGTTACGCCAGAATATTCGAAATCAGGTTCGTCCACATAACCTAAAAGACCTGATTTGGGCCTTGAAAATTGTACAAGATGTGGCGGTTGCTATGAAGGATGAGCAATATATCAATGTACCTTTGTATCAAGAACCTTATTTAGGTTTCCGTTATTAAGGTGGAAGGGAATTATGTCTTGAATGAAATTTGAAGGAAGCACAAAGAGCTTAACTTGTTCAATGAATTTAGACAAATATGGCAATGGAGTGGGGAATCGTTCTTAAGATCGTCAGTGAGCAAGCCTAGTTCGGGTCAAACAATATCAGGGATTACAGAAACCAAGGATATTCCATTTCTTGAATACATCAAGAGAAGTGACATGAATCTCTATTATTGGTGTGACAAATCGTTTGGTCCAAATCATAAGTCAGAGAAGAGTTTGAGGGTTGTTCTTTTTGCCGTTCGTGAACTTATTAATGAGGTCGAGTAGATAGTGCAGTTATATTAGAAAAAGAGAATTTTGTAGAAAAAGGGGTGGATGATCAATAGTTACATTGTCAGTGATTGGAGTTATCAACTTAGGGATTATAGCTTTTGCCAACTTCTTTTAAAGTTTCTCCAATAACTTCATAAAGAGCATTCCAATACACCCAAGAAATCTTATATTTGTAACTACATCCAAGAATCAAGTCTTAGAGACATAATTTATTTTTTATATATTTATATTTGTAGCTTGTTTTGGACGATCCTTGGTAATATTTTGTTAGTATTGATTAAGTTTCCATCAAATGGTATCAGAGTTTGGGTCATTCCAATCTTCTCCAAGAGCATCAAAACTAAAAATGAATCCAAGAACCACAAATTAGTCCCAACCAATAATATGTTAGAAATATATTGCTAAATCAAGAAACCGGCCTCTATCACAAGAAACCGGCCTCTATCACAAGTTTTTTGGTCAAATTCAATTTTCATTATTTTATATTATAATTTTACATTTTGGTTGTTTTTATTTGTTACAACTGATGTTGTTACTTGACCTAAGGAGAGAGTATGAGAACCGGTTGCGAAGAAAAAATCCACTCCAGCTATTATAAATTTAGGGTTAAAGAATCTTGTGAATCAATCTAGGCCACTAAAAGACACACATAAGAATATTTGTGTATTCCAAGCTCTTGATCCTTAGTCATTCTTTTCCAGTCTGTGTTGTCAGTGTGATGTCATGAGCGATTGAACACCATGTTGCTAGAAGTTGATGTAACAACCTCACACATGTCATTTATATTATCCTTTTTAAGCCTATTATTAATTCTTGTTTGGCTTGATCATCCAAATAATGATTTCATAATTTTAATTGTGATGGAAAAACTCTTTTATAAATTAATATCCAGGTAAGAATTGTGATATAGCCTACAACTGAGAAAGAGGAATTTGTTTGATCTTTCCTTCAGTGACCTAGACATTTTCTCACCAAAAATTGAGTTAAAGTCAATTTTATGACCAATTTGGTTAAGATCTTAACACTCACACCTATTCTAAACATATATTAATTTCTGTGTCGAGTTAACCAACATTAATAATGTAATTTATTTTTAATACTTATTAAAGTTAGTAACATAACATCTTACTCAATTTTAATATTTACATTTATTAAGTTAGCATCAACAACATAGCTAATGGTAATTTACTTTTAACTAATCTGACTATTATTAATATTTAATAATTAGATGATATACCTGATATTAATGTTATTAAAATTTTATATTATTTATATAAATGTCCTCCACCCGAATCTTATTTCTCTACATAATATTTTATTATCTCTTCTTTCAACAAACATTCATTCATAGTTGTTGAAATTGTGGAGGAAGTAAAAGCCTAAAATAAATAAACTAACATAGGAGCAATCATGGTTTGAAAAAGAAAAAAAAAGAAAAAAAAAAAAAAAAAAAAAAAAAACCTCATGATATTGACGCGGAGGTGTGCCCTGAGTTCGAGGAAGAGGTCATGCATCTGACCTAAATCAGCGGCATTGCCATGGGAATAGAGCAAGGTGAACCTGGCAAAAGGATGCTTCCAGAACGTCGCAACGATCTTGTTTCCACCCTTCGTGTCCAGCACGTGAGCCTCCAAGTTCTTGTCCCCGCTCACGCCAGAAATCACCACCTTCCCGTCCCGCTCCCGCGAAATCTCGTACGTCGCTGGCTCCGGCGGGAAAAACGCCAATCTCGCCGCCACCGGTCCTGTAACATTGCCCATTCAACAACGCACCATTTCCAAGGATCTTCCACTCCTCGATTATTCTTCTTCTTTCTTCTTACATTTGCGTTTGGAAGAGAATTTCACCGGAAAAGTGGTTTTGTGTGATGAGATGAAATGAGATGAAAGGTGGAAATAAGTGAGGAGTGGTGGGAAATAGATCCGAAATAACCGTTGCTCTTACCCCAAAATTTAAACTTATTATAGAAATTAAAAGAAATTTATAATAATAATAATATTGTAAAAACTAAAATAAATATTCCTACTGTAAATTCATGAAAGAACATGGATGCATAAATATTAAGAGTTAAAAATAATCTATATAGTAAATTACGATTAAAAATGTTCATTTTTAATTTTATTATGTAATTAAATTTTCAACACATGGAATTTGTGACGACTTTTGCATTTTTTCTTACTTAATCATAAACACATGCATTTTCCTTTGACAGACAAAGTAAAATATGAAAATTACATATTATAAAAAAATGATTTTTAATAATTAAATTTTAATAATTTTATAAAATGAGGTGATATCTCTTAATGACTTTTCATTTTTTTTTTCATTTCTTCATCTTTTTATATTCCAAAATCATTTAATAATTATAAAAAAAATTATTATCAATTGTAATTTTCAAAATATTCCTATTTTATATCTATAATAATAACGACAAAATTGGAAAGAAGCATCTACCAAAGATGCATCAAGGTATATCAAATTGTTTCTCTGCCAATATCTTCTCTAGAATTTTGATGGATTTAAATTAGTATATTTAAAATTATATATGTATTATTATTGTTGTTATTAATATAATAAAATGAGTATATATTTTAGTATAATTATAATAAATTAATATATATATATATATATATATATATATATTTAAATAATATTTTTTTCATTTTTTCAAATTTTTTAACTTTTTGTCTGATGTGTTTTACACCTATCGTTTTAGTTTTAAGATTTTTTATTCATATAGTCTGATACGTTATTCTTCTGTCATCTAAGCCTTTATTATTATGTTTTCTTCCTTTTGTTTACAGTGATTGATTGAACGGACAAAAATTTATCTGATACTATTGCATGCTAAAAAAAGATCGTTTCTTTTTGCAAAGCCATAATGGATAAAATCCAATATCTTTATATTACAAACATTATGAGCATATAAAATAAATTGAATTTGCTTATTAATCTTTCCTACACAAAATTTTGACAACAATTTGTGATAGGAAAACACTCCATGACATTAAAAAGAAAAAAAATTTAAACTAGTTGTCAACTAAACTAATTCACGTATAAGAAAATATTTATGAAAAGAAAGATGAAAAATGAACACAGGACGCACTAATTACACCAACCAAGTCGCTATTTTTTAACTTATAATTTGTAGAGAAATTACATTCCATAATTAAAAGTTAGATATCAGAGATGTACCTAATCGGTACTATTTTAGTTAATTATACCTGATCAATATTATTTTAGTATGGAATCAGACGATCTCAAGATTTCTCTGTGTCGAATCTCCTTCTGTTTTTCTCTGGACTCCTCTTAGCTCTGCTTGCTGTATGAACTTTGAGGGTGGAGGTACCTGTTATTGATATTTACGGGTCGTTTGTATTCGAGGATTCACTCTTTCCTTTCTGACTAAGTTTATACGCGTCGGTTCTTCCCTTATTGATCGAGATTGCATGTTGCCACTTTGTCAAAGATCAACTTTTTCCTTTTAGGTTTGGGATTTGTTCGTATGTAATTCTCCAAATATCAACTCTTTCCTTTTTGGCCGAGATTCGTTCGTTTGTACTTCTCCCAATATCAACTCTTTCCTTCTTGGCTGAGATTCGTTTGTCTATACTTCTCCAAATATCAACTCTTTCCTTTTTGGCTAAGATTCATTCGTCTGTATCCCTCCAAATATCAACTCTGTCCTTCTTGGTTGAGATTTGTTGGTCTGTACTCCTCCAAACATCAACTCCTTCCTTTTTGGTTTGCACGCTACTTCTTTGTACCTCTACGCTATAATCCTATTTTTCGTCTGTCACATCATTGGGTCGGGATATACACAACCAAAAGGACTAGGATATACCCGGCCATTACACTTATTGGACCTTCTGTATTGTGTTGAAAAAGTACTCCGGCAACTGGGCCAGAGCGCGATGGGTGATCCCGCCCATTTGTTCTTTATTGGGCCAGGCCATACACCAACAAGAGAAAACAGTATATAAAAGAGAAGATTATTAACTAAGCAATAAAAATTGATATTTGAAATTTTGACATTTAAAAACTATTACAAATAAAATATTTAGCGAAAAATAATAATCAGATCCACATATTTTAAAAAAACAAAACAAAAGTATTGTTAACGTTAGGAAAGAAAAACAGTTACTCAAACTATAATAACTTTATGTGTGTTGACTTTAATCTTATGATAATAAATAAAAGTCAATTCTTCTAATTATTACTAAAATAAAAAATGTCATTAAAATTATAAAAAAGTATATTCTTAAAAAATAATTATAAAAAATACTTGTAAAATTTAAATGATAAAATGATTAATAAGGTAATTTATATTGAAAAGGGTAAAATAGACAGCAAAAATGTCTAAAAAAAACGGTTATCTAACCCTTAGTGAAACCAATTTTTTTATTAATAACCGGTAAAAATACATACGTATGTTTCACTTTTTTTTTATGATAACAAAAAAATAATAAATTATAATTAAAAAGAAATATAAATAATTTTCATTATTTAATTATAAAAAATAGTTAAATTTAATAGAGTGATTAAATTTTAAAAATCAGATAAATTTAAATAAAACGATATCGTGTAAAAGAGGAGAAAAAAAAAGAATGAACACCAGAAAGAAAAATCCCTTTATACATAAATATAGATATAGATCATAAGTTATATAATAATTTATTATATGTTGATAATTAACAATCTTTACCAAATATATCATATTTATTATTATTTACTATTTATCAAAGGTTTCAAAAATTATTGAACAAAATGTTTTTACCAAAATTTTAACAATTTATGAAAAATATTTATTAAATATTTTTAAATAATTTTTTAATCAATAATTAAATTATTTATTTTATTTATTATTAATTTAAAAAATGATAAATAAATGTATCATGTTAAAGAAATTTATGGTGTAATTGTATAATATAACAAGTGTAAGACCCTAGAAAATGACGTTTTAAAAGTGACAGTGGTTTAAAAATAGTGAGACTCGATTATTTTAATATTAAAATGTTTTAGTATAAATAGAATTGTTATAAACGAGTTTCATTATTTTAAAACACAACACACCATCTCTCTAGAAACCACTTTTCTAGAGTTCTCTGACTTCTCTTTAGAGGTTCTGCCTCTCTGGTCGTCTGATTGAAGAATCGAGACCATAGGATTGATCCTCTCAGCGAGCTCTTCAAATTGGACTGATCAGTTTCTCTGTTCGTGTAAGTTGAGTTTTCGCTCTCTTTTTTAGTTTTTTTCTGTTTTCTGTTGCATGCGAGCCCTCTTCCGCTTGCATGCGACGTTTTAATCATCAGTATGAGTCTCTGCTGATCGGTGATCATAACGGTATGTCCTGATCATTCTTGTGATGTTTCTATGTGTAGATAGAGCATCCTGTGGAGTTAGAGGTGTTGACGTTTTTAAGGCGTTGACGTTTATAAAGCTGTCTAAACAGGATAACAAGTAAGGGAAGCTAACTGTTTTGCTTAAATTTCGTATAGAAATCATTCTGATGACTTTGAATTGCATGATTGAGTGTTGTATGAGTGTTTAAACTGTGTAATTGAGTGTATGATTGGATTGTGCTAGATTCATGGACTGTTGCATGTGAGAACAGATTGGAAATCTGGTATTTTCGCCTAAGCGAGCAGCTCTCGCCTGAGCGAAAACACCAGAAACTCATCCCCTGTCTCTACGCGAGATCTCGCCTAAGCGAGCCAGTCTTGCTTGAGCGAGAGTCACTCTCGTCTAAGCGAGACAGCTTAGCCTGAGCGAAAATTCGCCCAGAGTTTGGGTTGTTCTCTGTTTTGAGCCTCGCTCAGGCGAGAATGACTCGCCTAAGTGAGAGAGCCCTTTTGCCTGGGCGGGACCTTTCAGCTTGGGCGAGAACCTCTGCAGCTGAGTGTTATTTATGTGTTTCTAATGGATGAAGCTATGTTTAAATGTTAAAATGTGAACTTAGTTATGATATGCATGAATTGTTATGACTAGTAATATGTGTGGTGAAATTGTATGAAGTTAGAATATGAGAAGAAGTGGTTGAATTAGAATTTCAAGGGAAATTCAAAAGAATATGTTAGTGTGTGTAAGGACGTAAGGACTCCGTATGGGTTGGTATCTTGACGCTCCAATAACCATTAAGGCTCATGTAGAGTGTAATGGATTATGTCGTGAGGAGTAGCAGGAGGTCCTAGTCTGTGGACCCGATTCAGTCACAGACGCGAAGGGAACTTACCTTGGGAGTGGTTGGGTGATAACCCCTTGTGTCCAAACTCTGCAGAGTTTGGGAACCTTCACAGGTGCAAGCCACCCAGAGATCCAATGTCGCTTACATAATCCGGATATCAAGTCTAGAGTAATATATCTGCATTGTGTTTGGGGTGGTCTATGTGATTCTGGTGAAAATGAGAAAGATTGCATGATTTCTGTTTATAATTGAACTGTATGATTCCTTTAATCAGATTAGCTTACCCTTGCTTTCTGTGTGTCTGTCTCGTGTTGTATGTTTTCCTTTTGCGATGATCACCTATTCGGTGGGAGGATATGTGATTGCAGTGTCAAAGGCGCTACTAGAGGATGAAGAGCTATCGTTTTAGGTTGATGAGGAGGTTTCCAGTGGGAGCTTTAGCAGTGGTCAGTTTACAGTTTAAGTATAGAGTTTATTAGTTTAGTTTAAGTGTATAAGTGATATATTTTTATAGTCATATCTTTTGTAAGACTGTATTAATATATTGTGTACACTGAATTATCTGTTTTGAAACTATGATGAAACTCCATATTTTTATTAGTTTTAAGGTGATAAAATTGGATGTTTAAACAAGTAGTTATTGTAAAATAGTTACTCTCATGCATTTAATGTTACTATATATAAATTATTAATTAAACTTTCTTTTAAAACTGATTAAATCATTAATTTCCTGAAACGAAATAATACAAGTTGATGAAGGGTATAAATAAATGTATTATAAATCGCGACACATTCTTTTTTTAATAGAATATTTATAGTAAAATAATTTTAAAAAGTGCAAAAGTACCGTAACATTCATGTTAAATTCTTTTATGCAGTTTAGATACATGACATTGTATATGTCAAATCAATTCACTCGTGAAATATTATAATATATATCAAATTTCATGAAAATATTATCTTTTCCACTTGCTTCGTCTTATAAAATTAAAATTATATCATGTTAACACGATTAAAAAATATAAACGAGATATTAACTTCTACTAAATATAACTTGATTTAGTGTAAAATATTATGATATCCCACCAAAGAGGAATATGTTTTCCTTGTCATTTACATATATAAAACATAACTCCTTTTAGTGTCTTGAATTTTTTGTTTTTTCAAAAATTGTTAACTTTCCTTAAGCTAATAATTTCCTCTGAAGTTACACGCTACACTACTAAATTCAGTGGTAGACTAAAATGCAACATCGTAGTGGGCTTTTGCTCTTAGGTCTCCTACAAGTTCAAATTATTAATACTTTATTTAAGAACGATAATATGATACTCGTACTTGACCCACAAAATATAGGTCAAGTTGGTTCATCCAGCAATAATAGTATAATCTAAAAATATTGGTCACCCTACATTAGTATTAGCTCACAGGTCGAGCTGATCTATTTTTCTTGAGTAATTAAATATTTTTATTTTTATTTAACAAATAAATATTATATAATAAATTTGTAGCCAAAATTTAACTATCAATCCCACACTTCAAAAAATATGTATCAAACTACATATGCAAAGAGTTATGCAGACCAGTCCACCTCACTCGTCTTATGTCCGCACATTTTTTACTACAAGCAGGCTATCGCATGACCCATCTCGCATTCGCATTGTCATCCCTAATTTTTACTAACGCACTTATTAGTTGAAATTTCAATAATATTGACACTCTAATTTTTTTTCCCTGTGTAATTTTTTTCTTTTGTAAATAAAAAAATAACTAATTAATAAACTTCTTCAAAATATAAGTAAGTTATAATATATACTAGATTTAATTCATCAAAACATCATTGTCTCAAAATTTCAACTGGATACTCAAATTTTAAGTCATTCCAATTAGGTCATATTTTTAAAAATTTGTTTCAATTTGGTCATTTTTGTTAGAACATCATTGATAACATTAATAATGTGCCAAGTATCAACTTGTAATTTTTTTATTTTCTTAAAATTTGTTTTTTTTAACTTTGCTTTTTCTTAAAACAACAACTACCACATGTCAAATTAAGCTTCTGCCACGTGTCCGCTTGTGTTTTTTTTTTAAATTGCCACATCAATTTATGGTCTTGTCACGTGTTAATTATTTACGTAAGTATTAATTATTTATGTGAAAAATCTCAATTTGATCCCTTTATTTGTTATTTTTTCTCAATTTAATCCTAATTTCTTTTAAAACCAAAGTAATTTCACCCTTCCAAATTGAGACAAAGTTTAACTTATATATAAATATTATAATTATATTTTTATTGTAATAGATACTTTTAACCAAATTAAGTTTATTTAAATTTAAATTTTGCATTGAACTTTATTTAAAATATATTTTAATAATTTTTAGACAACTTTATAAATTCAAATATAAAAACATTTAAACTGTACATTTAAATTTTGTAATTGTGTTATAAAACTGATCTTTTAAGAAAAAAGTTAAAAAAAATTAAAAAAAAAATACGAGTTGACACATGATACACAATTAATGTTGTTAATGAAGTCCTAATGGAAAAGATCAAATTGGAACAAATTTTCAAGAATAAAACTCAATTGGGAGAACTTAAAATCTGATGACCCAATTGAGATTTTAGAAAAAAATACAAAATTCCGAAAGATTAAACCTATATATTATAATTTATCAAATGTCCTTAACATGCTATGATAAAAGAGAAAATAATTTAACAAGTACTTTCTTTAAAGGAAATGAGTTATACATAACATGTGCTTACGTTTCAATTGAATACATTCAATAATAGATTGAGACTCCTAGTTTCACTTCCTCTACAAGATGACAAGTTAAATGGATCATCACAATGAAGAATAATGGAGGAAAAAAAATTCCAAATGGAAAAGAGTAACCACAATACAATGTTGTTGGTTGTCAAGATTAAGACATTCTATCTTTTATAACATAAATCTTTCAAGAATGAGCAAAACTCTACTAACAAAGTAATCACATGGTCAAGTAAAACATTAAAATTGCGCAGAAGTAAATGTTGCATGAGGATGTGACAATCACAAAGGCCAAAGATCTCAGTTTTCATCATCAATGCAACACATTAACACACATTCTTCTCAAGATTATGACGTAAATATTGTACTTCCAATAAGGAAAATAATAGAATATGCTTTGTTTCTTCCATTGGTTCCCTCTATAGTATTTGGCTGAAGATTGCTATCAAAGGTTATGGCATTAAGTTGTACACATTAATGTTCTCTAGGTACATCCAATTGGGTACTTGTACACATTGTCATTATGGATACCATCAGACCATTCCATGAACTCCCACTGCAATTGAAGGCAACATCATAGTCGATAAAGATGAGAGGTGGATCCACTTACTCGACCACCTCGTCATGGGTTTGATAAAGGCTACGCATGCATTTGCGTGTGTGGAAAGTTACATGGAGTGGTATAAATATGTGTCACAAATAAATATTTCATGCGACGGAGGAAGATCGATTGACTAACATGTGATTTGACTGAGTGTGTAGTATATTTAGAAGGGTCACCCCAAGTACTTCAAAGGATGATTGACTGTGAACATATATATGAAGAAACTCTAGAATGGAAGGGAATCTAGACTACACTTTATCTAACCCGTGGTGTGACAAAAAAGGGAACAATTTATAGTAAACAACCAAATGTTTTACACAGAAGGCTATATATGTCGAGTAACTAGTATGTTATATTTATGTACTTTCGTTTTTCATGTATTAATTTTAGGACACTTGTTATAGAACTCAAATCCTTCTTAGTTATGGTTTTTTATTTAATGTGGCAATCATCGTTTGATTATTTTTGTCAACTTATTTTTTTCACTTCGGACAAAGGTGAAGTAAAAAGAAAGTATGACACAAATCACTGCTAGTTTTCAACGCAAATTTGTCCCAAGTCAATAATTAACACAATCCAACCCATATACAATATATAAGTTAATCATATGCAAGATCAACATAATGATGTGCAACTCCTAATAGTTGGAAAAATACTTGCAACCAACTAACATTGATGATGATCATAACTTAGCCTCTAGATAGCAGTACGTTGACCACAAAATATATAGTCAGCGTGGGACAACCATCTTGCAGTTCTATCTACACAAGTTCATAAAAATACATTTAAACTTCTGAAAGATATTACAAATTGTACAATCCAGAAGTTAAAATTCTTCTGTATATAGTGTTATTGCACAATCTGAAAGTCAAGTTCAAAATTGTAAACTAGAGAAAAACTTCTAAACAAAATGAGCAACTTATCTATCCAAACTTCCCTTCCTTCACAATTCTCACTTCACCACAAATCTTGTGACAATATTCACTCTACACTTCAAGCATCACCACCACAAACATGAAGTGTGTAAAAACACTAAACAAACCGCAACACAACATCAAAACCTACAATCCCCAGCTGCTGTCAAATTTAATACCACAAGGGCAGCCTTGGAGTTTTAAAATTTATAGGGGTGCACATGGTGATTATGTGGATGCAAAAAAAGAAATGCACAAGGAGGAATAGTATGTATCTCATTTCGTCCTAAAGATGTCAACTTTCGAGGTCTGGGTCATCAATAGATTATACTTTTACATCTCTATCACTAGTAGCAAAATACAAACAAAGAATATTAATATTTGACGTAATACATTATGCATAACATATTGGATATTCCTTTATATGTGTGTAGATGAAATATACATAAGTATTAACATAAGAGACTCATCGCATGTTAATTCACGAAATATCAATGTTCCATATGATATCAATCACATTATCAATATATTATTAACAGTCTTACTTTTTCTTTCCTTCTTTTCTACCTTGTGCCTATTATTTCAACAAAGTAAAACAAATAAAAATTAGATGTTATTAAAGTTGCTTACCAATTACAATAACCAGAAACTTTGCATTTTATTCACTTTTGATATGTAGTGACCTAAAACACGCAAGAACAAACCCCAATGATGCAACCAATGCCACCAGGTATCCGACTATGGTTCCGTAGCTAACAGAAATTGGCCATTCCTACAAATTAAGATGAAATATATAACTTAATGCTATGAAACAACAAATTAAATAACTATTTCATTCGTGTTGAAAATAAAAGAAAGAGACATAGGTTGAATCTCTAAAGTGTGTAAAGTACATAGGATTATGTATTTATGAATAAGAAAATAGAAAGAGATGGACTTAAGCTTGTTACATCTAACAATTCGAAAATCATTTAACCCAGTATTCAATCAATTTATACAACTATAACAATCTTAGAGGTTTTGGTTTGGTTAATAATCATGGTATCTTGAGAAAAATAGATGATAAGAACTTAAGGACTCACCTTGAAAAGCTAACTATTATAGGAATAAACCAAAAACTTAAATACTTTGCCAAACATATCATATTACTTGCATGGGACTTAGACATTCCATAATACCCAAATTTTATTGAAAAGCTACAATGTGCATTGTGTTGTACCTAGTTTCTAGATATGACCTTTCTTTTTCTTTTCTCTTTCCTCTCATCCATTGTATTTAAACTACTAATGTCATTATAAATATGATAGGATAAGCGAGGGGAATCAAGCTCCCAATTCATTTTTTATTATTTTGTATTCTTCTCAAGTTGGTATCAGAGCAAATTGATCCCACTGTACTTGTTTTGAGGTTGTCCATCCTCATCATTTGTTGTTTTCGTACGATGAACACCTAGTTTGGTTTATCTCATTGAAGTAACACATTACCATTGTGTTTTATTGTCATTCGTCATCTACTATCATTGACCACCTTTTCTCTGACGACCACCGGATTTGGTGTCTCGTTGCGTGACGTCCAACCCTCTTGGTCGCATCCTAACTATTTGCCACACACAGCTTCTTTGTTTGTTACAGCTTGGCATGTCCAAGCCACATGCCACCTTCCCCTCAATGGAGCAATTTCACATCTCCCTCAATAAGGCTTTCCGAATCTCCATGCCCATGTTTCGACCCCTATTTATGTTGTCTCAACCTTGCTTGAGAGCCATATCTCTCCTTTATCTCTCGAGATTCATCCTCTCTCATATTCCTGCTCCATCTATGTTTGTTGTCTTTTGCAATTGGCATTGGTTGTGGTATGCAGAAGCGATGTTGTTTCTAAATATTAGTGCTCATTGTACTTCGAAAGAGATTCAAGTTGTTTGTTGCATGTAGTTATTTATTTGTTATGCAAAATCCTCGTATTGATTATTGGAATGTTGTCATTCGCATTCCAAGGTACCTCAAAAAGGCTCCACCATCTACCGTTGAACCTGAGTATAGGGTAATTGGCATCTCCCACTTGTGAACTTATGAGAAGACTAAACACATAGAAACCAATTCTCATTTTATTTAGGAAAAAGAGGTTGTCCAAAGAAATGTGTACTGAGTCAGTCAAATCCAATAATCAACCTGTTGATGTGTTAACAAAATCCTCGAAAGGACCTAGGATTGAATTTATTTGTTTCAAGCTTGGGACATACAATTTCTATGCTCTTGCTTAAGGAGGGAGTGTTAGAAAAGGTCACCTTAAAAGAGTTCATTGAAAAGTTGATATGTGCTTTACCTATGCCTAGTTTCTAGATATGACCTTTTTTATTCCTCTCATCCATTGTATCTAAACTATCAATATCAATACAAATGTGAGAACCTAAAAGAGGGGAATCAAGCTCTCTAATTCATTTTCTATTCTTATGTATTCTTCAAATTCCTATCATAGCATCGTTCAAATGAGTTAGCATCTCAATGACTTCAACACTACAACACTTTAGTCAATGACACTTTCACTTGTTAGAACCCTAGGAGGGGTATCTCTTTCCAAGAAACTAACAACTAGATTGGCACCACCAATTGATTCACACCCAAGCACATTGGGAATCTATCTTCAAAAGCTAACTATTAAGGGAAAACCAAACAATCAGATACTGCACTGAGCATTTTATACTATTTATTGGACTATAAATAAACAAAAAAACAACACCAAACAAAAAAACAAATGAATTTGACTCAATATCTTAAATTACAATATTTCCACATTCTAGACTTAAGTATATTTACCTTCCTCACAGTAGTATAGGCAAATAGCCAAATCACAATAGTATTAAAAAAATGACAAAAAAGAAATGTTCTCAACGGGCTTGACAGTTGTTGTTGTCTCTCATGCTAATGAAAAATTTTCCACTCCCAAAACAAACCTTGAAGCAATGTTTTCAAAATCAGTGAGGTTTGCAACCACTTATATACCATAATTTAGTCATATCCCTAATTAATATGTGATCTCCAATATATCTCCTCACATTGAGGACTAGACATCTCAAGTGTGGAACTAGGTATTTGGGAATGGTTCAACAACATGATAATGAGTGACATGATAGGCCCAATAGATCTAGTACTAAGACTAACTTTGATACCATCTTAGGAAATGAACTTTAAATCTAACTCAATCTCACAAAAGTGACTTACAAGACACCCATTAACATTTTATACGCGGATCATAGCTTTAGTCGAAATGGGTTCTCCAATAAAATACAAACCGGATAAAATATTAATACTTATAATAAAAACAAGTGATGAGGTTGTGTATAGAGGCTTGTGAAATAACATGAATTTGGTAAGAATTGGTCTTCCTATTTGCTTAACAAAATGGTCAATGAATTTAAAGACAAAGGACTATAAAAAGAAGTCAATTACCTGCCATGGCCTCTCCCAGTCAAGTGGCATTGGCCAAGCCCCAAACCAAGCCCCAATAACTGCTCCATGAGCCGGTAAACAAATCAAGTACTCTATAGATCCATTAGGCCTAAAAATATTATAGAATAACAATAATGTAATTAAAAGTAAATAATTGAAGGACTAAACAAACCCAACACTATAAAAAAAAGTATTCAACATACAACATTAACTATATTCATCAAAATCCCAAAAAGAAACTTCATACAAGCAAACATGTTATGAATAAGAAATTATTAGCAAGAAGAAACCTACTTTGTTTGAGCAAAGATACGTCTCCACTCAGCCCAAGATGAACCAAGAACACATGATGCTGGAACTGTCTGAATAACATTAAATGTGAATTTATAAAGTACACATAAACATGGGACCATAATTTAAAAAATGTTTATCTCAACAAAGGTTGTAAATTTGCAATTCATTCACGGAAAAGGAAGAGGAATAATAAGTAACCTTTGAAAACTAATTTCAAAAAACTTGAAAATATAAATTTAGTGGGTCATAATAATTGATATGGTGTTTGTGTTGGGAATGGTATCAAAATGAAGTGGAAATGACCTTACAGGTCTATTATAGGAGGAACATAAGGGTTAAATTGTAATTAGTTGTAACTGCTAAGAAAAAATACAAGTCAGGCCATTATAAGACGCAAGTCTTATTCTCATAGTTTTGCCATTCCCACCCAAGTTTGATCATACCAAACAAGATACTTTTGGTTTGTCTAATAAAAGCTAATCAGTGTAAAACAAGTATTAGACAAAAGCAAAAGACGGTATTAGATCATGAACAAAGAACAAGTTGTTGACAAGATGCAAGTCAACCTTAAAGTAAAAACCACAAGATCAGACGAGCTCGCAATAGACGAATGTTAAACAAGGACAAGGGAGTGACAATAATGCATCAAAAGTAAGAAGCGCTAAATACCTATGTTTAAACTAGACGTCCATGCCATCAACAGACATATTGCTCTAATAGAAGATCTAATCAACAGAAGCAAGTCTTACAAGACAAATATACAAAAGACATGAATTGTCTCGTCCAAACACCATACATGTTCAAATTATATCTAAAGAGGGCATGGCTACGGACCCACAAAAGATTGAGGCAATTTTACAATGGCCTTTACCTAAGAATCTGAAAGCTAAGAGGATAAAACTCACTGACTTTTATTTTCAACATATGCTGGCTAGCTGTCATTCTTATCTAAGGTGAGATGATTTATGATTAGGAGAAACAAAAGAACAAGGGCTACAATCTGGAAACTTCTACAATTGCATTAAATGTATTGTACACGATCAAGAATAACAAGTAGCATCTGGCAAATGGATGGGATTTTCTTTACCTCGTAAAAGATTAAGCTGACGCCTAATGAGCAGAGACAAGTTCTTAAACAGATATGAAGTGAAAACCATCCAATTTTTAATTATTTTATAATAGAAATAACTAATAAGTTGAAGATTTCACAGATGGTGGCTTTTTTTCAAACAGTAAAAAAATAAAAGAATATCCAGACAAAATGCAAAGTATCACGAATAAAAAACGGGCTGAATAATATGAGACAAATTGATAGGAACTTCCATACTATTGAGTGTCTAATTCCTATATTGAGTAGTATGATATGTTTGGTGGAGTATTTAAGTGTTTGGTTCTTCCTCCCTTAATGGCTAGTTTTAAAGACTGGTTCCCCCAAATGTTTGGGTGCTTATCACAAGTCCAATCAAAAACACCAAAACAATCTCCAGCAAGCTGTAATTGTATGCTAGAAAACATAAATGAAATAGTCACTTACCGTGAATACCGACATCATGAGAGCCCAATTTATAGTCTTGGGAAGATACCTGTCTCAAGTAAAATTGCAAAGTCAAAACATGCTCCGGTTATTTGTGGTGATATTCAAAATAAAAAATGATAAGTTATGTTTAATTACATAATAGAAGAGGCAACAAATTAAAGAAAACACAACTTGTCTCGCTGTGAAGGAATAATAGTAATTACAATTAATCCTTTTTCTCATCAACAACGAACTCCATGTGGAGAGTTATGTTGGAAAAATAAAAACACTGTACTGTGAAGTAACTACTTTCACATACTGAAATTTAACGGGCGCCCCCAAAGCGATAGCTCCTAAAAAATTCAACAATGCTCCTGTAGATAAAAAAAAATTAGAATGAATAAAAACAAATTTTCATGAAGAAGATTTATTAATAAAATTAAATTAGGCTAAAACGCCATTTGAGTCCCTGAAAGTGTAATCTCCATATCACTTTAGTCCATTATTAAAAAAGTTGTGACTCATATAGAAATATTATCTTATGTGTAAGAACACAAGTAATTATGGAGATCTACTTAACATTTTCAAGTCTCATTTGAGTGTGCTTAATCTGAGAGACTGTGGTATAGAATTTCATTTTCAAGGACCAAAACAGTGTTTTACCCAGACAAACTTTAATCCTCGCCTTTAACAACTTACTATACTAAGCCTGAAGTTGAAAAATGCATCATTAAAAAAGGGAAAAAAGAACAAGTCTACTCACCTACAGGCACTCCTAGAACACCTCTGCCAACAGCTCTCAGGTACTGCAAAGAACAGAAATCACAAGAAAACACAACATAAAAACTTAGCATATCCCCAGAACTCGGAGAATTACTCTGTTTCTGAGAAATTAAGGAGCACGAATTACCGAGCATTGTCGGGGATTTTGTCGATATCGACTGTATAGAAGAATCACGATAGGGAGCTCTGCAATCTAAACGACGCCGTAGAATGAGAAAAAGTGAAAGAAACAAAAAAAAAATGAACGAAAATTTAACATAAAAAAACGAATTGAAAGTACCGAGATGAGGAAGAGCGTGAGAGAAGGATGAGAAACGAGGTCGATGGAGAAGACAGTGTTGGCAGCCCAAAATGCGAAGGCCAGGCCGAGAACGCACAACGCGTTTACTATAAAAGCCTCAGAAACTGAGATTGAAGGTGGCGCTTCCACGGTTGAGGCTCGCGACGCCGTCGTTTTCCCGCTGCTTTTCCGCCGATCCATTGAAGAAGATCTCCGCAAATTGAATTTTTGAATCGAATTGAAAGTGGAGGTTGAACCCCGGTTACTTATGGGCTCGGCCCAATCGCACAACGCTTCAGATATTGGGCTTCAAGGTGGGAAAGTGGGAGGATTTCCTTTGGGAGCTTCTCCCTGCACCTCCAAAGGGTTCTTCAGTACCTCCAAAAACTTTTTTAATTCCTGCTTTGCCCTTTACAGTAAAAGATAAAGATTAAAGAGTAAAATTTATCTCTCCTCCTACAGCTTCCACCTCCTGCACCCCGCCAATATTGAATCCCATTTGACCTAGTCTTGTGTGGCAGCAGTAATTCTCCACCTCTTGTCTCTTCTATTCGCGTAACAGTAACAAAAAATACTTTTTCTAACTATTACGAAACCAGGTACTTCCAACAGCGCCTCGACCACTTCAGTTTCTCGGAGCTACCAAGCCCTCTGATACCTCAGCTCCTCTACCAAACCCTCCCTCTCTCTCACCTTTCGCACCTCAATCCTTCTTTTCTCCAACGTGTCATGGTGGTTAGAAAATGTAGGAGGCGACAATGTGAAATGGAGGGACAATGGTTACGTGAAGATGCGTTCTGCACCTCCTTCTTCTTCTCCAGCAAGGTTCGTGAATGGCAAGTGCACGGAGGATGGTGGTGACCGGCGAACTGATAGTGGTGGGCTGTGCGCCTGCGAGAATCTGATCACGGTGGTGCGAAGTTGTTGATCCGGTGATGTGGCTGGTCAGAGTCGGGGCCGCAAAAAGGATCCACTCGCCGAGGTCGGAGAGGGAAGAACGGTGACCACCGCCGGCGATGGATTTGACAGTGCAAGGTCAGCAATTGGTAATAATTATATAGAGGAAATGCAATGCAATGGCAAAAAAGTGGAGAGGATAGTGAAAATGAGCGAAAAATCACGATGTTGAAATACGTTTCAGAATTTAACGAAACTGATTCACAAAAATAATCAAAAAAATTATAGAAACGGTTGCTGACATCCGTTTCACAATTTAACGAAACGAATTACATAATTCGTTTCATGATTTTTAGAAACGGATTCCGAAAGTCGTTTCCTACGTTTTTTATATGAAACGAAATACAAAATCCGTTTCATGATTTTTAGAAACGGATTTCTTGAAAATTGTGTTTTTTTATATGAAACGGATTACATAATCCGTTTCACAACTTCCATAAACGGATTTTGAGATCCGTTTTGTAATTCGGTTTTGTTAATTCTGACACGGATTTTGCATTTCGTTTCATGTATTTGGGAAACGGATTTTGGTATTCGTTTCGTGCACCTCCACTCCTATCTCGTTTGACCTCATGAAACCCCAACACTAGCATCCAGGGTCAGCCATCGTGCCTACCCCAGTTCGCTAGACTCATCGGCGGCGGCACTAGTCGCCACCGGAAAACACTGTCGATGTTTTCGCCGTACCTCTTCCTTTTTTCAGATTTTCAAATCGTGAAAACAGGGCATTGCAACCACAGTCGTTGTCATTGCGATTCACCTGCGCATAGTTGCACGTGTTTCTCTACTACCCTTTAAGTTCACAACAAATCAAAGACAGAGGGCTCTATTACGTCTCCATCACAATGTGTCTCGATGCCACACTTTTCGTTGGTTATCAAATCAATTCTCGTGTGTATAATACATTTCAGAAGAAAACACACACTCATTAAAACAAAAAAAAAAACAATGAAACGGAAGTTGAAATCCGTTTCTGGTTTTTGTGAAACGGATTTGCGACATCCGTTTCAAAAAAAAACGAGAAAAAAAGCTAAAACGGATCTTAAGATCCGTTTCTCAATTTTGTGAAACGGAATTGATGAGGCTTTGAGGTTGAGCCCTTGCGTAGGTGCAATTCCTTCACCGCCACTTATCCCCCTCCTTTCTTCACAACCCATTAAACAGGCTTCCATCTTTGGTAGCAGGTTTTTGTTTGATGCACTGCCAGGGTTCTGCATTCCAGCTAGAATTCAAGGCGAGGATGGGAGCCATGGTGTTGGTCCAGGCAAGACATCATCTTCTTCTCCTAATTCTCATCATCGACCACAAACGTGAACTACACAATGCACACATCACCTATGTCTTCTACAAATATCATGAACACACCATCCCCTCAGCCGCAAACCCAACAACAACAAACCCCGGTGCAGCAGCAACAGCAGCAACGCCAGAAACTTCTGCAGCAGTTACGTCAACAACAGCAGCACCGAATGCTTGCTCAGCATCAACAGCCGCGGCAAATACTTTGAAGGCTGTTCGGGCGAAGGCGGCGAAGAGCCAGGCGGCAAGGACTGGACAGTAGCGGCTGCGGTCAAGGGTGGTGCCGCAGGCATGGTTGACGCTGCCGGAGAGCTCGTTGGATAGGCCCATGCGGCAGAGAAAATAAGGCCTCTCATAGAGGAAGTGATGCATGACTGCATTTTCTTTGGCTTTGGAGGATTGGAAGTTCTTCTAGTTCTTGTAAGAAGTGGAAATGGTGTACCAGGAAAAATAGTTGGCTCTATCATGATGTGAGGAGGTTCAAAGTTGGATCTGAAAAGTGAGCCTTTCTTCCCCCAGAAGTGTAAGACTGTGTAATGGGGACTAATGTCGGGAAGAAGATGATGAAGGAAGCATAAAAGAGAGAAAGGGTCTCAGAAAAGAGTAAACCCAATCTCCATAATGGTGGTTTTATATATAAAAATGTGAGGTGTGGGCTGCCGTGAAATATAAAAATGTGATGCTATGAGAGATGCATGCATAGGTGTACAAGAGAAGAGAAAAAGAGTGTTTGCATGGATGCGTGGTGTGTGCTGCGAGAGAGAAAAACGAGTGTGTACTGTGCATGTGTGTGTATACGTGAGAAGTTTTTGGTGTGAGTGTAGTTTGATGTGTTAGTAGTGAGTGAAATGTTGTGTGCACTGTGAACGTGAGTGAGTGAGAACAATGTGAGCGTGAGTGTTTTGTGCGTGAATTAGGTGAGTGAGTGATGAGTGATTTAGGAAGGTGAGTGAATAGTGAGTGAAAAGGGTGAGTAAAGTGAGGTAGGAGAATGGAGTGTGGGTCCCACTATTGTCTGGGAGGACAAAATGGTCATATTTAGGGGTACAGGAGAAACTTTGGGGGTGGAGGGAGAACCCCCCTTTCCTTTTACATCCACATGCTTTCTCGCTGCACTCCCACACATGTTAAAGTCCTTCTTTGTCCTTGTTATAGGAAGGTCTTGCCGAAAAGCTTGAGAACATTGTAGATATTCGGGAAAAATATCATTGGAAACGATTCTAAATAAGAATCCAAAAGTCATTATTTTTGAAAAAAAAAAATTACTTTTAGATTTTACAATTTAAAAATGAATTATAAATCTATAAGCCATTTTTTTAAGTCTATTATGGATATATTGATATTTATATTGCTGATAGAAAAATAAGTGATTATAAAATTTTAGTTTGGATTACAAGATTAGGAAATATTTTAAAAAAACTTTTGAATTGTATATTTTAAAATAGATTTTCAGTCTTTTAAAGTTATTTGTAGATTGCAAAATTTAAAACAAATTATACAATCCTATAGTTATTTTCCGTTACAACAATCTAAGAAATTATAAGAATATATAATTTGAAGAAGGAACAATCAATACAAAATAGAGTGAAAAGAAAAAATATAATTACGAATGTGCAAAATTAAATTTATTTTTTACAAACCATGAGGTGCAAACAAAAATCCCAAAGTGAGCATTTCTATTTGCACACTTTCTTTAAGTCTGAATATGTTCAAACAATAATTTCGACATTTCAAAATACAAAGAAGTGTATTAAAATATTGAAACAATATAAAAGTTGAATAAAAAGTTGTCTTGTTTAAATTAAAGCGCGGAAAAACACAACTGAAGATAAGTTATTCAGGTTTGAAAAACAAAAACATAAAATATTTAAAAGATAAAAATAAAAATAAAATAAAAAAGCCAGAAATGTTTTGTATGTTAAACTTTCTTTCTAATGTCAAGGTGTGGAGAAAGTCTTCTCTTTTTTCGGACATTTGCATTTTATTCTATTTATTCTTTTGTTTTTGTTTTTTATGAGTGTTGACAATTTATTTTTATCCAATATAATTTGTTTACTGATCATTAGTGTTTTATAATAAAGTAAATACTTAAAAAAGAAAATTAATTTATATTTTGATATTTTGCAAACTAATATATTTTAATACATTGTTATTTTGAATAAAGCAATATATGTTCTCAAACAAACTTAAAAACATGGTTTGAAAGATCAAGATCACCATTTTTTAGGTTGGCTTTACTAACAACAAATATCATCCTTCATTATTTTTATAGTCATGTCTTTGCTAGGGCTATGTTGGTGTGTATGTGTATGTTTATGATTATCACTTGTCTTTGCTATAATATACCCATTGGTGTGTATGTTGCTGATATTAAATAAACAAAAAACTTGATAACCAAGATTAATAGGCTTAAATCCAAGCTTGTCTCTTATGTTGGAAATCCTATTTTATTATACTAATTTTGTAGTTTTGTAGTTTTGAATAAGGCTTAAAGTAATTATATTAAGGGTTAAATATGTTTTTGGTCCCTCAAGTTTGAGTGAAATTTGGGTTTAGTCCCTCATCAAAACTTTTGACCAATTTAGTCATTCATCTTCCAAAATGCGTGAATTTAGTCCTTTTAACCAAATTTTGTTAAGTTTATCTGACATTTCAAGCGCATTTCATGATAGTATTTAAATTATTTATACTGTTTGACACATTTTTGCTTCAATGTTAACTTAAATACTATCATGAAATGCGCTTGAAACGTCAGATAAACTTAACAAAATTTGGTTAAAAGTACTAAATTCATGCATTTTGAAAGATGGAGGACTAAATTGGTCAAAAGTTTTGATGAGGGACTAATTCCAAATTTTGCTGAAACTTGAGGGACCAAAAACATATTTAACCCTTATATTAATTTGGTATAAGAATCATAAGAGTTCGTCTGACTTAAGAGTTGGTCTACTGTGCTACCTGCTATCGAACACACCTCCCATGTTTAATGTTTTCAGTGTGTGCACACAATGTTCTCAACATGAATTGTATATTAAAGATCTCACATTGATTAAAAACAAGATCAAATTATAGTATATAAATTGGGACAAATCTCATCTTACTAAGTTAGTTACGTAGGATTGAGTTATGTTCAAACTTACTATCTTAATATCTTTTATTATATCTAAGTACAAATCGTCTAAACATGGTAAAGTTATGTTACTAAATCCACTCCTTGTAACAAATATATTTCTTCTCACTATGTTACTAAAGCTCATCTTGACTCCAATTTTGTTACCTCATCTTGAGTCCAATTTTGTTGTCAATGATGCATGTCACTTTAAGACTTCTCCTTTTGAATCTCATCATGTCTTTGTTAAAAGAATATTGACATATCTTAAAAGAGGTTTACATTACATTGTATTCTCATTGTTCTTTCTGTTTAGGAATGACAAAAAAAAATTCATATATAAGAATATTTGTAAATAAAATTAATGATGAATACTAAATGAATATTTTTATGAATACTCATAAAAAATTGAAACAAATATTTAATTACTTATTTGTTCATGAGATGATATGAATTTTACGATATTCAATCCAAGAATACTCCCTATCCTCTAATAGTTATTAGTTAATTTTAATTGAATATGTTTTTTAAATTCAAGTGATCAAAATAACATCATAAGTGAAAAAGATATTAATTATCGAAGAATTTAAAAGTTGGCTACATATATTTCTTTTTTTAGTTAGAATGAAATTGGAGTTATTTGTAAAAAGGTTAATGTTTGAAAATATATATTTTGTTGTAACTTATTTAAATTTACTTCTTAAAAAAAACAGATTTATTTGCATTAGTATTTATGTGAGTAATTTAATTTGAATTATACTTGAATTCTTTCTTCTTCTTTTTCTATCAAAGTTTATATTTGAAATATTTGTGGAACTTTCAGGTCCATATTCTGTTCTATAATTTGAGTTTATGCTATGTGTTTTGAAAGAAGATTGACTATGATTGCTTTCTACATCCGACCATGCTGAAAATAACGATTGACCTCTGAATCGTTGTACGGGTTGCGTGCTTCTACCATCACGATTGTGCTATGAGCATGTCGGATTGTGTTATCCTTCACTTTTCCGGAAGTGACAAAACTCTTATTCTGCGACGTTATACGGAAAAAAAATAATTTTTTAGAATTAAATTTTGATAATTTTTTTTACAATTTAAAGTAGTATTTTTTTAAGTAGTTTTTCATTTTTTTATTTCTTTATATAAATTTGTTTTTAATTAACTTTGCACTGACAGTGCCATTTTATCACTCATCTGTACTGTTCTGTATTTTTTTATTCCGTTATTAGAAGGTTACAGTGTTCTGTAACCATCAGTAACTGTTTTCTAACCGTCACATCTTTTCTTTTCTGTTATTTGTTCTGATGTGAACAAAACATAGCATGTATTTTATCCAGTGACAATATAATACACTTAATTTTCTGTACATTTACAGTCACAAGACTGAATATTTGTGCATTTCCTCTTTCTGAAGAAACTCTAATACAGGCCAAAGAATTTCATAGCTTTTTCATTATACTTCGGAAGGCACTAGTTTGTTACATGAACATCATCCCATTTTTACCAAAAACCCAAAACCCTAAACAAGAAATAACATAGACGAACCTTTACATTTTCTTTCAATAAATATAATAAGAAACTTCTAAATTGAAGTTCAAGTAAATAAATAATTTTATTAGAAATAAAGAATCACAGCTGAGTGTATCCGTAATGATATTCCTCTGATCTACTATATATAATACACTAACATAAATTTTACAAGCAAACTGTTAAGGTTAGCACTAGCCCTAAGCTCCGCACTGTACAGAAGATTCTGCTGCACGCGTTTAGAAGTAGCCACGTATATTGAGCAGCAGCAACTCAATTCAGGTATTGAACATCACCAACATTAAAATTCTATGGCGAGTTCCTTCTCCAAAGTGTGATTATAAATTTGATGCTAGATAAAAGCTTTTCTCTTATGCCGCCTCGTGTTAAATACATCTTGACACCAGCTATAGGCATTCTAGAACAAGAATTTTTTCAAAATATTTTCAGAACCTGTTTTCTTTCCCTCCTGGCCTTCTCCAGAGGAAACGTTGGATCATTATTCCCATTTCCAGAAAGGATGAATTGCAACCCATACGTTCATCATTGGAAGTACGAATACTTTGACTGCAACTTATAATTTTGACTGGAGAATTGTTCAGTTGAAGAAGTACGGAGAATCAAGAACCTTCTCTAAGTCAAATTCACCTCTCTTTGGGAGTGAGGGGAAAGCCAATCCTGGATATGTTGTCTCGAAGCCCTCCAGTAACTGCCAACAAATCAAAGTTTCATCATGAAAATAGCCTATGACTTTTGTTTTCTCCAGTCTGGTGTTTTAAATTTAGAAAAACATTAATTCCACCTACAATTAAGGTCAATTGAACGTTGTATATACTTGATAGTGAGAGTAAAAAAATATTAGTTTTACTCCAAGTACTTCAAGAAAATAAGCATACAATTCTTGAGCCAGAGGAAGTACTTACGTTTTCAAGTATGGGCATGTTATAAAGCTCCACAAATTTTTCTCTCAGAATTTGATTCATTTTCTCAACATCGCAAGGGTGTGTCCAAAATGAATCATGAACCCCTGCAAACAATAATTTCACAATAATTAAGCACTAAGATATCACTTCTTAACAGACATTTCTTCTGCAGACATTGACCCCAGCCCCTCAAATTTATCGAAGTTCAACTTAGAATGTGAATAAATGTAAAAATATATTTATAGAACCTGAAAGCTAAAACTGGTTTTTTATTCATAAAAATGGCTTACGCTAAGATATTCTCAATGTTCTTGGTATTTTAGAGTAGATATCTTGAGCATTTCAAATGCAAGTTGATTCAACCACGGTTTCAAGAACTTCTGTATATTCACCATTCAGAACGCATTTAATGAGACTGTTAAGAATCAGAACAGTATATTTTGTTTGCTATAGCTATGCATTATTTATTTTAGATGGAAAAAAATCCTCTCTCTTCATGCATAATGGATGTAATGAGTCAATATAAAGTCATATACACTGTATGTTCCTACACACGGTATTCAGTCAAGTGTCTGTGTTCACTATTTTAACAAAGACAAATTCAAAGGAATGAGATACTCAAATCTAGATGTGACGAAAAAACAGTGAGTCCAAACCTCAGTGACGTAAATTTTAATTGAGAAAAAGGAAGAGTTCACTACAAGGAAAAAATATATCATATAACACTCAACCTTAGACTATGTACATACACCCAAAAAGCAGCTTTATGAAAGTTGTACAATACAATAACAACCATAATTTTAACACTGCCCTCAAGTTAGAGCACATAAATTGTATGCACCGTGCTTAGAACATATAAACTGAATTCTAGACCCTCTCAAAAACTTGGTAATATGAAAGTTGATAAATCCAGTTAAGTTTCCTTGGACAACAACTTCTCCCCTGATAAAATGACTATAGATCTTTATCTATGTGTTTGGTCCTTATTTGAAACTCTGGGCTGGAACCAATACAAAGAACTACATGATTATCACAATACAACTTCATATGCTTAACTTCACAAAATTTCACGGTTGAAGGAGTTGCTTAATATACAGAATTTCACAAGTGGCTTAAGCCATAGATCTATATTTAGCTTCTACTTGATCAAACAACACAATTTTGTTTCTTGCTCTTCCAGGAGACAATATTCCCTCCAATGAATATACAATATCGTATGGTGAATCTTCTATCAATAGGACAACCAACATAATCTACATCACAACACCCTACAATTTGTGTATTCCTTTTGTCCTCATATAATAATCATTGACCTTGAGTCTTTTTGATATATTTGAGAATGCAAACAACATCATACCAGTGATCAGTGTGAAGATTCTGGATGAATTGACTAACAACTCCAACTACATAAGAAATAATAGGTCTTATAATACTGAGATAAATGTGATTTTCCACTAACCTCATATAACCATTTGAATCTGACACAGTTTCACCTAGGTCATCAACTTCGGATTTGGATCCATAGAAATATTAATACACTCACAATTTGCTAACCCCATCTCCTTTATGTCAAGAGTATATTTTCTTTATGAAATAAAAATACCTTCCTTTGATTGAGCACTTCTATGCCAAGAACATATTTCAAATAACCAAGATCTTTAGTTTGAAAATGGTTGAGTAAGTGGTCCTTTAGTTTAGAGATCTTAGTGGTATGAATATATGTGATAACTATATCATCAAAATAGACTATTAGATAAACACACTTCCCAGTAGAAGTACAACAATAGAAAACTAAATGATCTGCCTCACTTTGTTTCAAAAAACCAACACAATATGGCTGAATTTACCAAACCAAGCTCAAGCATACTGCTTAAGACCATTGAGAGACTGGTGTAGTTAACACATTAGGACTAGACTCCTCTTGAGTAACAAATCCAAGTGGTTGCTTCATGTAAATTGCTTCCTCAAAAATCACCATGAAGGAAAACATTTTAATAATGAAGCTAGTCAAATGGCCAATGGCAAATAGTAGCCACAAAAAGTCTAGTTGTGGTGAACTTGGCCACATGAGAAAAAATTATCACAATAGTTAAATCCATAAATTTGTGTATATCTTTTAGCTTCCAATTGAGTTTTAAAGTGATAAACATCACTTTGCATAGCAAGACCCATATGCAACTAACCGTCTTCTTTCAAGATGGGAGAAACCAACCTTCCACATGACATTTATTGCATTTCGTCAATCATGGTTAATCACCATCTAGGATGATCAAGTGCTTCATGCACATTTTTAGGAACAGTGGTGATAGACAAAGGAAAAAAAAAGAATATGATAGACACACTAGTAACTCAAAAAAATATAGGATATGGATTACGTGTAGACTAAATACCTTTCCGAGTTGATAGAGAAGGATCCATAGTATGAGAATTCATTGGAGGAGGATATGGATCATGATAGATTTGGAAAAGAATGGGAGGAGCTCTTTGTGTCTTGAGTTGGTATGTAAGGAGAGGTAGTGGAGTAATGTCAGATTGGTATTCAGTTGGGTTGGTGTTAACAGAACCAAAAATAATTAGAGGACCAAAGGTTGGAACAAGGAGAACCTATTGAATGGAAATAGGGGTTTCCTTGGAGGACATGAAAAGGGTTGTCCTAAGAACAACTGACATCAATTGACATATTATCTTTTGGTAGTTGGAGAATATCATCTGTATCCCTTTTTTAAAACGAAAATATCCCAAAAATTTAATAGCCTTAGCATAAACTTTTTCTAAACCTGGAAAGACATTATGAACAAAACAAGTACAACCAAATACCTTAGGAGAGATATGAAATAAGATCATTTGGAAAAACAAGGGACCGAGGAATTTGATTTCAAGAGATGAAGAAGGCATTTTACTTATTAAAAAACAAACACCGAGAACTGCATCTCACTAATGATGTACAAGAGATTTGTATTGAACATTAGAAAGCATGGAACTTCAATAGATGTCTATTCTTCCTCTCAACATGCTGTTCTGTTATGATGTATGAGACAAGTCTACTAATGTATTTCGTTGCTCTCTCTCTCCCTCTTCTCGTGGAAGGATCTCTCTATTCGTGAGCCATTGTCGCTACTACCATTTCCCCGTGCAATTTCAGATTTAGGGCTGCGGTAGAGGGTTGAGTCACGGGTTTTAGCTCTGTTATTCTTACTCCTCTCTTTCTATGTTTGAGTGTTGGACCTCCATTTAGGTTCAACAACTTCCTTATTACATGTAAAGTATAATATATCACATAACCAAGTAGTTATGATAAAAGAATAATATTATTAGAAAAAAATATATAAAAAAAAAAAAAATATATATATATATATATATATATATATATATATATATATATACACTATGATAAACTAATAATAATAGTCCAGTAGGAAAATATAAAAAGTTATTTATAGAATCATATAATATCAAATTATTATATTATTTATAGATATTTCAATAATTTTTTTATCTAAGTAAATTCTTACAAGCTTCCACGAATTTATGCAATCTTTCGAGTTTGACAACGTTGATTATAGTGAAGTTGGTTTAAACAAACTTCTACTAGACTAAGATAGAATTTTCTGTCTCACAAAAAGAAAGCGAATAAGCAATTTTCAAAAAAAAAGAAAATTAGTCACTTATTATACATATATCAATTATATAAGTTTCTCTATTGATGAACTTCACCAGAAAAAATGGAATTTGTTAGATGTATTCAGATGTAATTTGTATATGGGTTAGGGCCATCCCAAGGTAATGCTAGTATGATATATATATATATATATATATATATATATATATATCATATATGTATATACATGTTCCTCAGTTTAGGGGGGATTCTATCACATGAATATAGACTATTTCTCTCCACAGATTCCATGAGAAAGGAACTCCTCTAAACGCAAGAGTCAAGAAAACTACACTTTCTTCACAATGGTAAAAGTAATTGATTTCAACTCCATCTGTACTTCGTAATACAATTAAAAAACACGAAAGACAAAACAAACAATTCCAATACCTTTAAAGAGTATAACAAAGAACCAACTACTATTTATTAATTTATTACTCCAAAGGGAAAATTCACATATATTTGTTGTCTTCTGTGGTAAATGAGAATTTCAAACCTGCAAAACATAATCCAGCATCATTGCAGGCTAGAGCAGTCATCATCATGTGCGAACTATCCAATGAATGTACAAAGTTAGGAGGAAATGCACTTTTCTGCTTCTTGACAGATACCTGGAATACAATCATAATAACTAAACTAGTTCAAAAAGAAAATAAAAGTGGAATATAAAGATTGTTTATACTTACAGCACTCCCCTCCCTCTGCAAAGCCAAAAGCTGAAGAGATGTTCTTATCTGCCGTAAATGGTGAGATTCATTAGTAAAACATATGGAGATCAGCCAAAAACTTTTAAATCCATATAATTTGATTGAAATAGATAATTATTGGCACCTGACAATGGTTTCATATTTTCTATAATTTATATTGGATAAATAGTCAGTTGAGAACATTAAGTATTGACATGTTTCATTTTTTAGTGCAATAAGAAAAAAGAAAGAATAGCCTTAGTACTAAAACTTTGATTCCATTAGTTTTGTTTGAACTCCGTTAATGTTTGAAGTAATTGAGCATGTGTTCGGTCTTTAATAATTGTCCTGTGTTTATTAATTCGAATATTAACATTAATATGGAATCAAAACTGTGGATTTAGAATACATGTTGGTAGAGCTCGGATAATTGCAAAGTTAATTTCTAAGGTGAGATTTGCACGCCCTTCATATATTTGATCATATCTTTAGCTGATGTGAGATCTCCAACAAATACTTTAGCATCTATGTTGCCTCTAATCTTTCCAATGATATGTCCATGTTAGAGGTGGTAGGATTTTGAAATGGATCAACAGTACAACATTTAATATTTTAATATCGCTGAAAAGATGGGAAATATTAGGTGATTCTAACACGTTGAATATGTTACAAATAATTGTTGTTGTCTTAGATCCTAGATATAAAATGAGATAAATGAATTGAACAAATGATCAACTTTTTGATCCAGAAAAACATAAAAGATGTGTTAAAGTCAAAATTGGGAATTTCTTTCAAGTTGGTGTTTGGTGAATATAAAAGTCATAAAGGGGGGACTCAATGTCACACAACAAGCACATGTAGACAAACCTAGTTACAAGAATGAACTAAATAAATATTTGCAAACAAAGCTAAAAACTCTTCAAATATATTGGAGCTTCAAAAGTATTTTAAAGGAAGAACTTGATACAAGTGCTGATTTGTATATTCTAGATTGGTGGAAAATTAATTCATCCATATTTCCAATCCTTTCAATTATAGCACGTGAGTTATTAGTTGTGTTGTGCACATTTCTAAAGTCTGCATCCAGCAAAGAAAGAAGAGTGTTTGATCCATATTGTAGTTCTCTATCACATCAAAAGGTGGAGGCATGTATTTTTACACATGGTTGGCTAAAAGATTCATCTTCACCATCATTGTTAGACCTATGTATGAATTTGAGGAGCCTCAATACGATGACCAAACAATGTTTACAATATATATCAAGTAACAAGTTTTACATATTTTTACAGAATCGGTTTCTAAACAAGAAGTTGGCTGGTCAACCACTATTTCTCTTGAAGCATACTGTAGGATTTAAGATTATAGTATTTTATTTATTTTTCTTGTTAAGTTGAACTAATTCAAGATTATAGTTTTTCTGCCAAAGGCTACACGATGGTCATTTTTCTGGAGAGGTCATTATACAAGCATGGAAGCTTTAGTATGATTTTGTAAGTTGAAGAAATTAGAATTTAGAATTCAGTGAAATGTAATCTTAAATTTAGTTAGTTTTTGACATATTAATACATTAGATAAAGTAGTTACTTCATTTTTAGAAAATACAGATTCAGTTGTCTCTTCTTTTTATAACTCATGTCTCCTGATTTCTCTTCATTTCAACAAATACCAAGAAGATGAAAAAATATTAATATGCTGAAGACTCACCTGATAACGTTCAGTTTTACAGTATGGTTGTAAAACAGGAAGACCAAGAGGAGTGGTCCAGCAAACAGCCTGATTTTCACTAGCAATCACCTGTAGTACAGTTTTCCAAAATAACTAAACAGAACCAATTTCTTAAAAATTTAATTAAATTGTAAGAATAATTCATCCAAATTGAATAGAACTGAAAAATGGACCATATACACAGATGTGGTTACTAATATTCCATTGTCCATTGTAGAAGTACTCATACGTTGAGCTCGACAAATAAGTAGAATAATTGAGTTTAAAAAAATCCTGTTAGTTAGCAGAGAATTTGTTGTCTTTAATAATGTAAAATGAAGAGACAAGTAGCAAAACTCTTATAACTTTAATATTCTAGTTGTCGTCTCCAACAATTTGAGCATTATTAAAATCAGCAAAAATCCTGAGACGAACAACGTAAGTTGTTTTTCTATAGAAAATATTTTAGGTTTAGTGCAAGTGCACTGACCTTTTTCTATAACAAATCAGTATTGAAACTGATTTTGGAAGACAGTTTAGTTCTTTAGAAGTTATTAAAAGTTTTAATTCCACATAATTATTTCTAGACAGCCCTAACCTGTAGAAAGTTCCAAAGCCACCCTTTTCAAGAAAAGAGACAAAGCAAAAATGCAGATACACATTATATAAATACATGCATAAGAGCTAATAGCATCATTTGGAACCAAACATACAGTGACAAAAGAGCTACCTTTGCACAATCCCCAAGCCAACTCATGATGCCACGTGCAGCCTCAAAAACTTCTCCAAGGGCAGCCAATGTTACCTATCGAAAATAAGTTTGAGAATTTTGATCAAAATTCCTAACATGAATCAAAAAGACAGAGTGTTTAAGTACATCAAGAAAATGTCTATAAAGATTTTTCTTTCTTCCCTTTTTTTTCATAAATGCTGATATTTTAGCGAAAGCAAACTTCATTGTTCTATTCTATCATGAATTGACCGTTCCAGGAAGAAATGACCTAACAACAAAATTGATAAACTATAGGAAAGAGAGACATTGAGTTGAAATCGTATGTAACTAAGACAGCACGAATACTTAATTTACATCGAGAGAAAGCAATCAAATACATTTCATATAATATCTTTATAATTTGGAACACTAATTTATGTTCATACCATATTAAATCTCCTTTATTTATTGTTTTGACTCCTTTTTCTCAGTATACATAAAACATTCTCATATGGTGTCTGATACATGGCTTTATCTCAATTTCTCTCTTTCATATAGCTTAATAGCAATGATCATAGATTAATAATGGCCCATCAAAGAAGCTATCGCAATCTCAAAAAGCTAAAATCCTAGAATATAATGTTGTCGATACCCACCTTAGCTGCATAGCAAGCTGCAGCATATAAAAGTCTATCATCATTAATGACACCTTTCTCCTCTAATCTTCTCTTAATTTGCTCCCGCGCCCCAATAAAAGTAACACCATAAACAGAAGTCATTACTGTCTGCTTGACCAGTTTCCTATCAATCTGAATACTTCCAAAAGTTTAGAATAGGAAAAGCGAAAAATACAATCAATATCATTTAGCAATCAGCACAACCTTGAAAATTTAAATAAAGACTGACCTGATCAATCAACACCTTTGCTAACAAAGCATTTGGAAAGGTATCTGGGTCCTTGCTGCTGTCTCGTCTCATGATATCATAAACCCTACTCATATTGTAATTAAGTGATTAAAATAATAATTGTCCAAAGCAATTATGACAAGAATTAATTGGACATACATGGGATGATGGACCACAAAAGTTCTGAGTTTGGATAATTTACACAAAAGCATAGTCGGTCATGAGTAAGATAACACAAAAATGCAACTACTCCATAAAAGGAAAAGTATGTAAACATTTTTATAAGGTGAGGGAGTACGGAAGTAACAAGAAATGCTCAGAGGTGAATATACTGTAATATTAGAACAAAAAGGAAACGTAACTAAAATAAGTTTAATATACCTAAGAGCAATCTCTGTGTATACATCAGCAGGTTTCTCCTTAGCTACTAAGTTAACTGCTGCAGCCTCCAGCTGAGAAAGTACATTTATTCCAGTAAATAAAATGGTAAATCAGAGATTAGAAAATAAAATCAAATAAGTTATCACTTAACCACCCTAGTAATGGAAGGAAGCATATCAAAAGAAAAGTAACCAAATATGTAGGTGCCAAAGATTAATAAACTCTGCACTGACTACTACCATGGTAGCCCTTTTAGAATGTGACACACCTTAATTGTCATACAAATGTAATTATCAATCATTGCAATTGTGAAAAAATGTGTAGGCAGTAAGAAATAATTATGGAATTACTTTTCTTAATCTCAAGAAGAAACAATAAATAGGTCTTTAAAGGAAAAACGAAATCCTATTAAAAGGAAATAAAACTCCTAAAATAAAATAAATAAATTTCCATAAGTAAAGGAAATAAATTCTTGACATAAAAACTCTAAATATGGAGCAAACCTACCAAATAAATTCCTAATCCCAATCTCTTAATTTTAGGGATTTCTTACAAACAAATATATATATTTATTATCTAATCGAACTATATTTATTGTACAGTAAATGCAATATTTATACCCATATTTCAACACCCTCTCTCAAGCTTGGTTGAGATAATGGAAGTCTGAGGTATTGAGTCCTTTTGTCAGCACATCAGCTACCTATTGCCTTTGACGAAAAGTATGACATGCATACTAAACCTTCTTCTAATTTTTCCTTGATTAAGTGTCTATCTATTTCTACATGTTTTTTCCCGTCATGTTCAACGGATGTGTAATGTCTATTGCTGATTTATTATCACAGTAGAGCTTCATGGTTCCCTCCAAATTAATCTTCAAGTCATCTAAGATAATTTTTATGCATAACAAGTCACACAGTTATATATTTTTGCCGAGATATGAAAATTCCCTGGTTAGTGTTTGCTACTTCAATACCTAAAAACTACTTTAATCTTCCCAGCTCTTTTAGTTCAATTTACTGGACTAGTCTCTGTTTCATGTCTTCCTTCTCTTTTCATCATTTCCAGACAATATAATGTCATCAACATAAACTAGAAGTACTTTTACCCCCACTTTCCCTGAATGTTTAGTAAACAAAGTGTAGACATTCTGATTTAAATGTTTGTAGTTTCAGGTTCAGAACTTGGATTTGATTCATGGACTTGCCACATGTTTGGTATGCCCGTCCTTTTGTGTAGACATTCTTGAATCTTGGAAAATTATGCGTACAAACTCTCGGGCTGCTCTGACTATTCCAGTATTTTTTGGGAAAATTATGCGTACAAACTCTTGGGGTGCTCTGCCCTAGAATTAATTTGCTCAGTCGTAGGTTCATTTTTGTAGGCTTCAGTTAGAGCACGTGATGTGACAGAACAAAGGGTTCAAGGTGGTCATCACAATCTCCTGAAAGAACTTCTTGGAAGCCAGCATTGCAGAAAAAAGATCAAGTTTCAATGAAAGTGACAAATGGAGATATACAATTTTTTAGAAGAAAGTTTATAACACTTGTAACCTTTTTGAGTTGGTGAATAACCAAGAACTAACAGCCCAAGTACCAAGTTTGTCTCCATTTTGGTTGTGGATATGTACAAAAGTTGTGCATCCAAATATTCTAGGAATGAGGCCATTTGAGATCAGGAAGTGAGGGAGATAATATTTTAGGGTTTCAAGTGGACTTTTGTTCTCTAGGTTATGCGAGAGAAGCCCATTTATCATATACGCAGCAGTGAAGACAGCTGCTCCCCAACAATTTTTTCAAATTTTCCCTTGAAAGAGAAGTGCTTGGGTGGTGTTAAGCAAATGCCTATTTTTCCTCTCTGCCAGAGATATTAAATATAGTAGATGGTCTCCATATATCACTATGGATTAATTGGAAAGATTGTGAACTTCTGTTGTTGTTAATGGGGAAAGACACATAGGTGTGTTTAGCTGATTCACAAGCCTCACAAAGCAACTTTGAGGTATCTAGATTTTAAAATTGAGGGGAAAACATAATTTCAAAAACAGAAAATGATGGATGTCCTAAGCGACAATGATACAACCAAAGAGTGGCTTCATTTGATATATTGAGATGAGACATGGGTCGGTCAACATTGGATTCTTGGGATGGTTCTAGGTAGTAGAGCCCATTTCTTTGCTGATCAAGTCCGATCCTCCTCCCTGAGTCATGCTCTTGAAAAACACAAAAATATGGGGGAATTATTTCAAGAGTTTTTTGATGGAGAAAATACTTGTCAAGAGTTTTGGAACATGCAGAACATTTTTATGAATAGGTTTGGAGGGTAAATGGATATCTCCAAATCCTGCGACTGTCGAAGAGTCATTGGCAACAATAATTTTCCTATTGCTTGCATAAGGGGCATAAGAATGAAAGAGTTGACTCGGAAGGCATGAGTGAGCATGTAAACTCGTCCGAGTTAACGAGTTAACTCGCGAGTTTGATAATCATGTATATGTGTGTGTGTGTATTGTACCGTAAAATATATATATATATATATATATATATATATATATATATATATATATATATATATATATCATATCAATATTTGATTGGGTATGTTCGGTAAAAAATTGTTTTCAGATCAATTTTGTTCTGATACAACAAAAATAAGATTTTAAATAAGAAATTGAGAATGAATGAAGCTAAAAGAGAAAAAATGAAAAATAATCAGAGTGCAAATGTTGACGAAAGCTATATAAAAACATTATACAACAGAAAAATCATAAACAAATCCACAAAGTATAGAAATTTCGAAAGAACAGATTATATTAAGAGTGATTGCAAAACAAAAGAAGTCAGACAAGTAAACCTACTTCATTTCTTCCCAGCGCTGCATAGTGTTGTAAGCCATTACAGGAACCATCCTAAAAATTCATCAGAGCAGCATTACTGAGAAATATTTTTATTCATACAGAAAAATTATAAACTGAAAAGTAATCTCATACCATAGAGTTTTGCAACACCAAAAAGCCCACAGAGCGTTCACTTAAAGAGGTTGAGTACCAAATTTATATTTTCTTTTTTTCTTGTTTTTTGGCATTCTCTTATTGCATTCAGATGGTAAAACTTTATTGAAAATCTAATTTTGTCTTCAGGGTCTTCACTTAGACATGATTTGATTAATATGAAAAGAACACGAAAAGAGCACAGTTTCCTTTTTACATTGTTTAAAAGCATGTAATGAAGAATTTACCTGATGAATTGGAAGATGTGAGATAAAAGAATTTGGTGAAGAGCTTTTTAACGCCTCTGATAGATTAATACAAGCAGTAAGGCACTGAAAAGGATCCTCAGCCGTTAACCACCAACGATTTCCATTAACAGGGTTATCAGCAGAATCAATTATATCATTAATATGATTCTCTATAAATGCTAACCGCCCGTCATAAGATAGCTTCTCAATACCACCAGCATACAAATTTGCTAGATGTATCTTCAGCCACCTTAGTCCACCCTTTCCTAGAGGCTTCCCTTCTGCAAATTCAAGTAGTCCTCGACACAGATCAGAACCTAAATGATTCAAGTGAGGATGCATAGGATATGCTCTGCCACGGAAGTCAAGATTGTGCGGATAATAAAAGCCTTCCTCATCCTTCATTTTTCTTGCCACCTGTTTTAAGAAATTATTTTGTTTTAATTATCACTGGTCTAGTGAAACATGGGATAGAATTAAATGTATCACATGAAAGTTATTCTACAATGAGAGGGAAGATCTTACAGAAAGCTTAAGTTCAGTGTCACATCTTAGAGAATGCCTTTCCATATTAATTTTTTTCGCCTTCCTTAGACCACATTTCCACTCCTGAATTAGCTTTAAATCCTCTACAGGTGGCTTATCTGGTAACGGAACCTACAAGTCAAACAAGAATATATGCAAAGTTGAGAATGAATAATATGATTGATAAAACAATTTCCAGGCACTTGTATGGATTTCGGCCATTTGGATGAATTTGGAAATTTATGCTGTGATTAATTACCCCCAATTCATTCTGGTCCCATTTATAACTTCACAAAATCTGTCATAAGGTTGTCAAATCAATGTATTTTCAGTTCATGAAAAGCCCCTTTTTACCTCACTTAGTTGGATAAGGCTTAACTTTTACAGAAAAACTCTACCAAAAAAGTATATTCTGCAGTAAAAGGCAATACAAGAAGAAACAGTCAGCAAACCAAGCCCAAGATACTATTATCTTTCAAAATAAAATTCACTATCCCTAAATTACATTATTTCCATAAATAATGGATTCCACTACCGTTACACTTCTTACCTAAAGTGAGAATTAAAGCCCTAGATGTTTGACTCTTCCGGTGTACACCTTAAGAGGCTTCTCCACTTGGACCACTAACCGAAACCTATTAAGAAGTGGACTTCCAAACCTAATTCAACCTTAAAAAACCAACTTTTAAGATGACATTTACACTCACTTATATATATTGTAAATTGACCTCATTTCTAGTCAATGTGAGATCTCTAACACACCCTTCACATCGAGGCATGTACATCTCAAGCATGGAACTAGATATTTGTTGGTGGTCAAAAAGTGGTTCGATAATGGGTACTACAATAGGCCGAACAAAAAACAAACCACACTACGATAGACTCTGATATCATACTAAGAAGTAAACTTTAAGCCTAACTTAACCCTACAAAATCGATACAAAATCGATTTGTAAGGTTGTTACAAACCCACACCTTAAAAGCAAGAAGAAAAAGAAAGAAATGAAGTAAACATTGATGTTGGAGTATTTTGTTAATGGAAGCAAAATACAAAAGGATAACAAATCCCACTACCCAAAGCTATGCTCCTCTGGAGCAGTTTTTACCAAACAACTTGTCTTCCCCTAACTAATTGAGAAAACTAATACGAAAAGGATTCCCATTCCCCCTCTACGATTGATTTTTTCTTCTCTCTTCACTAACTACTCTGCCACTAAGTCATGCCACCTCAGCCATCCAATTCCTCTTTCTCATATACACTTCTCCCCACCTTGCCTTACTAACTTCATGGGCTAGTGGTTCATGAGGCTCACTCAATCTCTAGGCCTCATCAAAGGTGAGGTTTTCACTCACTTATATATTGTAAATTGACCTCAACTAATCGAAGTGGGATCTCCCACAAAACCCATTAGACTTAGGTTCCTATCATTTTACCACTGCTTTTGGAATCATCCTTGTCCTCAAGCCAGGAGGGATAAATTTGCTCCATAGTTTATTCGACCTCCCTCCCATGTAGCCTCACCGCTTCAGCTTGACATCAAAAGTGCATTTCTACATTCGACCTTGATGAAGAAGTCTACATGAAGTAACCTCTTGGATTTGTTGCTCAAGGGAAGTCATCTATATGCTATGATGTTTACACAAATGCCTATATGGCCTTAAGCTATCACCCCAAGCATGGTCTTGGTGATTTCAAGCTACCATCGAACAATTTGGAATGATACAAAATGATCCTCATCATTCTATATTTTATCGGCATTCTCTCTAAAAATATATCTATCTCATTGTATATGTGAACGACATTCTTATCACAGATAGTGATTAGTAGGGTATTGCATGACTAAAATAAGACCCTTGCTCAAATGTTCCAAACAAGAGACCTTGGACACATGAGGTATTTTCTTAGTATAGAAGTGGTGGCATAATGCAAAGATGGTTTGGTCATATCTGAAGAAAATATGTTCTTGACATTCTAAAAGAAACAAAGATGACAAATGTAAAGCTTGTAGACACACTAATGGATCCAAGTGTCAAATTAGTACCTAACCAAGAAAAACCTTATTATGATCCTAGGAGACACAAAACGTTAGTTGGTAAGCTAAATTACTTCATTGCAACCCATCCTAACATCACCTTTACATTGCAAGTCGTAAGTCAATTTTTAAACCCTCCTTGTCAAGACAATTGGGATGCAATCATAAATATCCTCAGAAAAAGCCACATTAACAATGATAAGGGAAATACTCAAATTGTTAGGTCTTCTAAAACTAACTAGGCCAAGTAACCAAGTGATAGACGCTCGACTTCAAGGTATTATGTTCTTGTTGGAGGTATTTCAAAATCATGGAAAAGTAAGAAAAAAAAATGTTATGACAAGGTCAAGTGTAGAAGTGGAATATAGGACAATGGCATTAGGCACTTGTGAAGAAAAATCTTAAATGCACCTTGTATGGGAGAGCCAAGCAACATTACACATTGCCTCTTGTTAGAAGTGGAGTTTAAGTCTAACTCAGCTACACAAAACTGGCTTGTAAGGTGAGGTTTGCACCCCACTTATATATTATAAAATTGTCTTATCTCCAGTGTTATTGATATCGAATAACAGAAAATATCGGCAACTCAAAAAACCTTTATAAAGTTATATCGGAATCTATAACGGGTTATGGTGGTAAAAAAAATATATATAATACCACCACATAATTTTTAATGAAAAAGTAAAGATATTATGTCTAGGAACTCCTCATTTCATAACTTTCCTGCAATAATTGCAAAGAGTTGTATTTAAATTCGATTCATTTATCGGACGACAATGTTTTCAACAAGTGTCACTTCTATGAAATGTTCTTGAAGTATCATGATCATCGGCCATTGCTGGAAAATAGGTATATTATTTGTAAAATAATTATAGTGAAAGTAGAGAAATAGAAAAAAAAATGAAAAAAAGAACTTGGGAGTGGCCGCTGCCGACGGTGGGAACTGACAGCGGCCGATGGTGATAGCAACTAGCGACAGTGGCTGGCAGCAGTAACTGGCGGCAGTAACTACAATACCGTGGTGAAGGAATAATATGCTTTGGACTTTTTGGTCAAAGAAAAGTAAGAAAATTTTTAGGTAAAGAAATTTCACTGCTATGTGATTGCAGTAACTTAAGTGAAATAATAAAATAGGGTAAAAATGAGAGTGAATGGTAAGAAATCTACAGAGGTTTGTATTTTAATGGGCCAAGTCCAATTTATTAAACACTAGAAGAAGAATAATTTAGGGTTTCAAGTTATCTTCTTCCTCCCTCTCACATTGCCGCCACTGCCATTCTTCTGCTGCCATTCTTCACCATTCTTCCCTTCAGTTCACGATCATGGTTTTTGCTTTTGGGTCCGAATTTTTCGCCACAACCGTTGTGCCACCGCCACCCGCCATGCCAAAAGCAGTCGCCATGAAAAAACCGATTCGCCTCCGCCTTGTCGTGGTGGAAGGCTGGGAAACCGTTACCAGTTTCCGCCATGGCCGAAATTTAATAACACTGCTTATCTCTAGTCGATGTGGGACTTCTAACACACCCCCTCACCCCGAGGTATATTCATCTCGTGCGTGGGACTAGAAATGGGTGGTCCGATAGCAGCCCGAGATAGCGGGTGGAACATAATGTTCAAGAAAGTTCGCTAAGATAGGCTTTAACCTGACTCTGATACAATGTTAGAAAGTGGAGTTTAAGCCGATTTTGAGGGGTAGATTTAGGCTTAAACTCCATTTTCTAACACCTCTAATCCCATCTTTCATGAGAGGACCAAACATAATGAGGTGGATTGTCATTTCATAGGAGAAAAACTAGAGTCTAGAGACATCACCACTATATTTATCAACTCTTTGGATAACATATTCACCAAGTCTCTAAGAACCAAGGAGTGATAATATTTGTAGCAAGCTGCCCTACAACCTATATGCTTCGGCTTGAGGGGGAGTGTTATAATTATAGAAATAAAGAGTTGATCCTATATAGTCAAAAATATTATTGTAATTATAGAAATAAGGAGTTGATCCTATATAGCAAGGAATATTTAGATTATGTATGCATTATTAGGAACTTTTGATTAATTCTCGTATCATACATTTGTTATAGGAGGATGTCATATCTCCTCTATTTATTGTATTAATTCATTTTTCTCAATATAAATAAAACATTTGTGTTGTCTCAAAAACACGCTGTTCCAGCTTAATGTTTCTCTCTTCCCTAGAGCTTAACACACCCCTAACGAAACACCACATATAGAAATTTTCAATCAAGATTCATCAATTATGTAGTTAAAGACAATACAAGAAAAAAGAGTTAAGACCTATATAATATATTCCACTATCTTCTCACTGCTAAAATTAACTTCTTCCTCCCATTCCACTCCTTCCCTTATTAAGGCCCCTATGTGTTTGGGACTTTAAGTGTACACCTACTACCTAATGTGCTTCTTCGTATTAGGTAACTAATTGAGATTCCTGCCAAGTTGTTAGTTTTTAACGCCCATTTTACATAGCTTTGTACTCTAGCCAGCAAAAGCAATAGGTAAACTGGGGAAAATATAGATAATACAATCAATCTTTTATGAAGATTTCAACATCTGCCCCATCCCCTTTTATATTTTGAAACGTGTTTATCCATTTTTTGCAAGGATAAAAAATATTCATTTGCATATATAGAAAAATTTTATAAGTAACTATAATTCTTTATTTGTGCTTACATCTTTACAATTAACCAGTCCTGCAATGTTACCTCCTCCAGCCCAAATTGACTCAACAACTCCAAGCACTCTTTTATTTACTCGCCATTTGGTGTTTCCAAGAATATCCAAGGCCTGCACAAAACAATTGTGCTTTTTGATATGAAAACATTACACCCTTAGCAGTTAGAGATACAACTCAGGGAATCTGAAAACGTAGATTACTACAAAAATTGAAACTGTTCATAAACACTGATTTGGTAATGCATGCAATGCATCAAATCTTTTAAAAGATCATATTTTTACACAGTACTGTCACACACTTCCAATAAACCCAAAGAAAAAAAGGACTTGAAATTTACATACACTACCTCAAAAACCTTTTGCATTTGCGCTGCATTTACACTCTTCATTACATCTTGTTGCTTTCTAGATCCATGAGTACGCATAATATAAGATGGTAAGAAAAAATGTCCGCCCTTGTCATATCTACAAAGAGTGTTATAAAATGTTATACAAACAAATGCATAAGCAACTAAACTATGAAGCATTATAATATTTTTTTAAGAATTAAAAGTTACTTGCATCCTTCACTATTCTTTTGTTTTTTTTGCAAATTCAGGTTCATTTTTAAGTTTAAAAGAAGTAGCTAAAAGTTCATTTACTAGTTACATTTCTTTCTCCTGGGTCTTGAAAGAGTTCAAACTCCACATAATAAATCATGTTATAAGGATATAAAATCAAAGAAAATGCAGGCATTTCCAAATACAATACAAGAGAGACGTTCATTCCATTTGTCATACCCTTTCCATTTTTTGGGAGGTACTAGCATAGGCATGTAAGGTATGAACATATGTTTAGCCTGCAAAAAAAGACACTTATAAGTCAAAACCTTATGTTACACGCTTTTTTGTAGTGCATGCTGACTGACTTAAATGAATTAGTATATGATGTTTAGCTTAAGCCTATTGCATGCTTAATAGCAAAAAAATTTGAGAATAACAGAACAAAGTAACAACATTATGGAGAAGTCTAGATATCACTATTTCAACAAAACTCGGTGATTTTAGATAGAAAAAGACATGTATACAGATTCAAAAAAACAAAGGAGTGAGCATCTATCTTCACCTGCATGCAAATGCTAGTTCTTTTGGCACAGGGGAATGACATTAAAAAATAGTTGTCACTTACAAGAATCACACATGTAAGATAATACTGGATTGGCTTTACAATCATGAAGCTATAACTTAGTTATCCTATGAACAGAATAACTTCAACTATGACATAATATTGCTTAAGGAAAGGAAGACAGTGTCTCAACTTACACACTGTTCAAGCCCAACTAGGACTAAGGGATCACATTGTATAACACCATACTTCTTTGAAAACTTTTGCCTACAAACAAGCACAAAAAAGTTATATGAAATTGCAGATTATAAGCAAGTGTGATAAAGGAACTTCCATTAACTCCTTACCTACTCTTTCAAGATATACAGTTGGTCAGAGTGTAAACAATATCTACCATGTTTTAAATACATATAGTTGAGGAGCAAGAACTGCAATGTTTATATTTCCCACTTCCCTAGATAAGAGTTATAGCTTGGTTTAATGCACCATAGGTAGTAGTGGTATCTAATTGTTCTCTTGTAAAATGTTTTGTCATAAATTATCTTTTTAAGAACACTGAAAATAAATTAATTCATTCTGCTGAGTGAGATAACTACTAAAACAAATTTGAAAAAAAAAAATTGTTTCTCTACTAACATGTATCAAAGCTCCAAACCTAAGAGTTGTGCTTACCACAAATATCACAACCAGTGGCGGATCATAGATATGACGGATCATAGATATGACAGGGGGAGTCGTGGCTCCCCCAAAGTTTCTTTATTTTATTTTATATATATATATTTTAAAATTATATTTATATATTATTATATTATTTATATTATGGAAAGTTATAACAAAAAATAAAATAAAACCCAATCTGATAGAAACATTGGTTAATAAAAGATTAAGGGTTTTATCTCCAGCCTCAAGGTTTTTTCACCGTAAGTCATCAAGAAAATGTAGGAAGAGAAAAAAAGACAAATAGATAGATTGGGAAACAGAAATTGGAGAACATAGAGATTGAAGAACACATTCTCACAAAATCTCTCATGGATCAATATTAAGTATCCTATTACGAGTTATGTATGTTCGATTTATGATTATATTTCTCACAAATTAAGTTTTTTCCAAATTAGTATGAACCTATATATGATTTTAAGGATTCTTTTATGAAATTGACCTAATTATATTTTTTTCCAATTTAGTATAAACCTAAATTATAAAATTTAGGAATTTTGTGTTTTCCGCTATCTATGGTAAAATTTTTAAAATTTTGAATTTATAGTGTTGCTTCATAATCTTTGACATTTAATAATAGTTTTTTATGATATGATAGTCATATTTTTTTATTCTACTACTATGTGTGCTTGTTTTGAGCAGAAGAAACGAAGAAAGAAAATAAAGAGTTTTTTTAGTTATAAAAGATAATTTATATATAAAAAAAATCTAATTTGACACCCTTGAATTTTTTGTCCAAGTTCTTTCTTTACCCTAATTTTGAGACAACATTGAAAACAGTGCAATCTCTCTGATTTTGGATGTAAAATGCAACTTGACCACAACACCAAAGTTGAACACAGAGACCTTCTATTACGGCTCCACTCCAGTGTGATAGCAGCACGATCACACACTATTTACTACTACGTACAAAACAAAACTATATTAGCTATACTAAGTTTATGAAACCTTTATTTTATAAGAATGAAAACAAAATTAAATAGCTAAATAGAGTACATGCATTGAATGAATGACATATAAAGATGCAATAAGGAAATAGGATAAGTTCAAAGTACTTTTTCAAATTCCCTTTCATTTAAAAATTTAAGTTTACCTGACTTTCAATTTCTTTTCTTAAGAATTGGTGAGGAAGTAAAAAACATATGAATCGTTGAATTGTAGTGATATAAAATTACATTGATTCATCCATATACTGTAAGATACAAAATTATTTAAGATTAAATCTTGGAATACAGATTGGTAGATACCTAAAGTGTATCGATAGTAAGATTTGAAGCAAGTATAGTAAGATTCTAATAGGTATGTGTCAAACAGTAAAAAATATATCAAGAAACATTTTTCAATGAAAATTATTTTACTTGGCCACTATTTGACGACCTTTAAAACCACTAACAAACTTTGTTGACAACTGCAAGAAATTTCTAGCAATTCCAGACCGAAGAGTTCCATAGCTCCATCATTGAAACACATACTTCAACAGTGTTTTTTGTCTCTTTCCTCCATGGCCCCTCCATCATGCCTCCCGCAACACATTTTTCCATCATTAATTATTTTCTTTATTACTCAGACTATGATTTTCACAAGTTGACTGTTGTAATTGATTGTTCCACCATTCTCCCACTATCAAGTGACAGTAGTTGAGTATTGCATTATTTATGAGTTTATGTTAGATTCACCAACTACAACATGAGGGATTTATTAGTGGAACAACCCAATGGGCTAATTGTGGCTTCCTCAAATTTCTTGCCCAATTATAGGTCTTGTTCATCTTTCTAGCCCAAGAATAGGTCTTGTTTCTCTTTCTTGTCCAAGACAAACACCTCTGTATTATAATAGTATTCATGCATACGATGGTGTTCTTGACGTGGTTGGTTGAATGGGGATCAATCTCCTCTTGAATTTTTTGCTTATTTGTGATCTTGTACTCCAACATGACGTCTTATTTTTAGATACATTTCTCCAACCACAGTTTGATCTCTTTATTCCCTTGATATTATTGATGTGAGAGGGTTGTTTCTTCACCCTTTTCTCTTCAAGAATGATTTCTTGACTCTTCAGTATCTTGTGTAGTTTATGCTTCAAATCTAAAATGTTGCATGGTGATGTTGCAACCCTCGCAATTATGTTGATTGAGTTTTCCCCAACATCTTAAAACACCTTTCATTTCTTGAATTCAAGTACTACTTTGATTTGCCTTATGTCCGACAAACTCTCCTTTACAAAAATCATGCCTTTTTTTCAAATCTACAAGCATTTTCCCACATTCGCTGATCCATTTCTCCAAAGTGCCCACTCTACTCTCCATCGTACAACTCAAATCCAATAGGTCGCACCAATTACTTGGGAACCAAGAATTGAACAGAGAAAAGAAAAGAAAGATTTTTATTGAACGGGATGAAAAGAAAAGAACAAGAAATAGGAGAACATTCTCTCCTCCAAGGGTTTTCCATTTACAAAGGATTTCTCTTTGCACAAAGATCCAATGCTCAATTTACAATGACAGCCCCAAACCTGAATCTGTCATCCTTCTTCCCCTATTTATTTCTAATCAACCCCTCTAAATAACTAAATAATTCATCTATATTCTAACTATCTTAACTACCTCACTTATATCCTAACTATTTTAACTAACTTCCCCTTTGTTCATATCCTAAGAAGTCAATTCAAAACTTTCCTAATGCCTCCTTTGGTATTTGTTCACTTTGGAAGGGGAGGATGCAGTTTTACTTCAACATATTCAAGTACGGTTCCTCTATTATTTGGATTTAGTCTCCCAAAAATGTTTCCATCCCATTGGATTCCCGACTCTAGAGCTATTAAAGATATTATTTTATATTATCTAAATAAGGAAATATGTATAACTTAAAATGAAAGATCATACTCATCAATAGGTTTCCTTAATTTGTATTTTATATTGATTAAAAATACAGAATCACAAGTGTGGTCATACACATAATTACACTACACACATCTTACATGGTATTAGGTTGTTCCAATACCGCTATTTCCCTTTCTATTTTCAATGCAATAGTACTCACACACAATCAACCACAATTCCGTTGTCATTGCCTCGCTTTTCACTTAAGCACCTCCACAACTAGAGTTGCCATCCACCAGCAGCCGCAATGCCAAAGTCACAACCCCCAACGCACTCGCTCACACCCTCACATGCCACCTTTGTTGGAGCATGAGGTCCACAAACCTACACATGATCAACATGTGGACCATTTTTGTCATAACCCACCATCCAACAATCCCTCTATTATGTTCCCCTTCTTATGGTGCACGTGTTCATTTCCTATTTGGCCTGATCACTCATGGCTTACCATGGTTCCTCTCTTGAATTCATCTTTTCTATCACTATTACCATTGTACCACTAACCCCATGCAAAAAAATAGCTCAGACAATCAACTACAACACTAGGTTGTTGTTGTTGCGCAATTATGGTTTCAAAGCCAGGATCATGTCACTTAATTGATCACCCAAGCAAAGGATGTTCCCACCACAAATCAAGCTCATTCGGATCAAATTGACACTTAGAGGATATGCACCTTTAATCCCTAAAGGTCCTAACTCTTCTCAATTAACAGGATACAACATTCCATCTATTTATTAGCACCTATTAGCAGTGTTGTTAAAAAGTGACTATAATAGCACCATGGCAAAAATTCCACTAGCTGCAATAAAATAGCAATGGCAAGGAAATATTTATTTGAGCCATGGTGACTGCAAAACATGTCACAGTAATGGCATCACAAGCAGACATCGCGGAAGACATTTAAAAATCTATCAAAAGGAAGATGACTTTGTTGAGTCGTGTGACTTGACCCAAAAGTCAAGCAAAAATAAGCCAAACTTATAAAACGAAATCCAGTTTTTCATGAGGACCAAAAGTATTGAAGTTAATTGTCATTTCAGCAAAAAGAAAATTCTCTCAAATTACATTACGATTACACCGATCTAACCTAGTTGATATTTTTACCAAGTCTCTTAGAAGCCTAGAATGTGATTATTTATAACAAGATTGGAGCACATCAATCATTTAATTTATATGCAGCTTGGGGAGTGTTTTACCTTTGTGAGCATTGGACTCTCAAACCATTAGGTAGGCTCTGCAACTATATTGTCAACTTGTAATCTCTTTCTTACTTAATCTAAAGTATTTTCACTTTCTAAAGACACATTACATATAACAGTCAAATTTCTCTGATCACAGAAACAACTAATCTTAACTTTCTATAATCATATAGTGTCACTTATTTGTTAGGGGGCTCAAGCCCTAGATCTTAATTATCAAGTTCTGCCCACCTCCCAGCCCCACCCTCAAAGAAAAAAGTGAAACCTCACCCTGGATGCCACGGCGCGGCTTTAAAACAGTGCCTGAAAGCTGGTCGGATATCAGGTGGAGTATCACCAAACTGTTTAACCGGAGAGTGTACATATGCTGTATCAACTAACAATTCTATTAATCGACTTCCCAGCTGCACAATAGAGTTAACTTGTTAAATTCCATATTTATGACCAAAACAGATACAACATATGTGACTACTAAAGGAAACCTTGGCCTGCGTGTCCCGGCTCCAAGAACTGCCTTCTTCTTTTTTCAATATCATCTGCACTTCTTTCAGTCTACTTTTTTTAATCAAACTGTTCAAATGATTACTTTGCTTTTCTTTATCACTATCCAAACTGTCTTCGGCATCAGCCTCTATCTTGTTACTCCGGCTAGCTTTTCTTCCTTCAATGAACTTATGAATCCTAACCTGAAATACAACAAGTTAATTATCAACATCTATAAAAAACCTGCAGCAATTACGTTTCAGTCAAGCCACGAATACAGAGAGGTAACTTTTCTACAGACTTGGAATAAGGTCCAGTTTGGGTTGATTGTAAACCCTTGTGTTAAGACTTCCTAAAGCAAGACTTGGTGTTCTAGTTACATTATAAAGATTTCTACAAAACTGCAGAGCATACTTTCTCCGTTTGGTAGAATTTGAAGTGTATAAGTTAAAATGATGAAAAATGTTTGATTCATTTTACCTTCTTGATCCATCTTATTTCTTTTTCTCACAAGTGTTTGCTAAGAAGTTAATCCAAATTGACTCCAAAGTCCAATACATTACTAAACCACTTGGGCCTTACAGGCTTATGTAGTTCTATTATTCTGCATTGTCGTCATTAGTGTCATGACACAATCAACTAACTCACTCTTACACAAGAGTTGTTGGCCACATCGAAGTATAAGCCAACTCCAAGTGGACTTCGCAGACAAAAATGACTAATATTTCAAAAGGTAGCTAAGGGGAAGATTTTACCCAATCACTACATTGATGCCCAAGGTTAGTTTCAAGCTATGTACAGTATGCCAGACCTGAAACTAACCCGTTCTTGTAATTTGAAAACCAAACACTGACATTACCTCCTGTTCCACCGCCATGCCAATATGAACAGCGGCATGAACAAGCTGAACGCAGCCTTCCTCATTCTCCATTACCATGGCCATCATCTTATGCATCACAATGACCGCCACCTTATCGGACGGCAAGTCGTCGACATGAGGTGCAATAGATTCCTGCTGCTTCTTAGAACGCGCGCGATGCGCTTTCTGTTCAGCCTCCACTACGGTCCTGAAAGGCTCGAACCAGCCCAATAAAAGCGCCTTAACGTGCGGCAAATTGGGCGCCAACATCTTCTGGCGCATCTCCCTCTCCAATTCCCTGTACTCCTCCACCATCTTCTGCCACGCCTCCGTCTCCGCCTCAATCTGCCTCCGCCGCAGCCAATTGTACTTCTCCCTCTCTTTCTCCTTCCGCCTCATCTCTTCCTCCTTCCGCCTCATCTCTTCCTCCTGCATTAGCAACCCCTTCAGGAAGAGCCAGGGCGGCTCCTGCACGAAAACCCTCGCCGCCGTTTGGCTGGCCTCCTCCTCCACCGCCGCACCAAGGTCTTCGACCACAAAATTGCCATCGGTGGAGAGAAGGTGGTTGTGGCGAAACTGTAGGGTTGAATCGGAATATGTGAGGGGAAAGGAGGAACAAGAGAAGAGGAACGAGGAAGGTGAAGAAGTTGGTATTAACAGAAAGTGGTGCGTTCGGTTAGGCTTGCGTTTTATCTGAAAATGGCTTCTTCTGGTTGGGTTGTGGTATGCGTGAACCTGAGGAGTGGGAAATGAATATGCCAATGTCATTGCGTTTTTAGGGATTGGAGTAGCGAGCAGAAGGAATGAAAATGGTGAAACTTGTGTTCGTCGTTACCAACACCAACGACGCTGGGAGTGAGAATCAAAGAAATCACAGGATATGGTTCAAACCTCTCTTAAACCTTGCAATGCTATGTGTTATGGACCCGCACAAGATATTTTTTTACGACACATTTTCTTTTATTTAAGTTTTTTTTTTAATTAGGAAAACTATTTTTTTTATTTATATATACTTTAAAGTTATGTTATTTTTTTAAAATTAGATTTTTTTTTTAAATCAGAATTTATGGGAACGCTTGGTAGTAGATAATTTTTTTTGTGTACGTTGAAATCGCTATTCCAAGAATTCACTAAAAAATTTTAAATCATCTGTGAATTTTTTTTATTTTCTTTTTTTGTAACTTTTAGAGCTGGAATGATATTTTTAGAATAAATGTTTTGATGAAACAGACATTGTGTAAACAAAACAAATAAATGGAAGAAGGACCCCAACCGAAATTATCTTGGTTTATATCGAAAATGCTTTAGTTTAAGTGTAAGCTCAATAATGAAAAATGAAATATAAAATAGTCTTTTTAGGACGAAATTTGAATATATGAATTTATATACCTAAATATATAGATAAATTTATAAGTTAATCATGTTTTGAAATGTGCATTTTAGAAAGGTGTTCCGGAATGACCATTCTAAAACACTAATTAAGCCACCTTCCAGAATAATTAATCCAGAATATTACTGGAAACATGATTCTTGAACCAAAAAATAAAAAGTCGCATTCACTTATTTTTTGTATTTTTTTGTATTTGATTTTATGCAGCCACGCACATCCAAGGGCTTTTCTCGAAACAAATCACAATTTTCCTAATTTTTTTCTTATTTTTCATATTAAAATTCAAGAAGCAGAGTGAATCTTAAGAATGATCCGAAAAACAAAATTGTATTTTAGACGGTAGAAAAAATAATTGTTCACAAAATCTCTTTCTAGAACTAAAATACATTTCATTCATGTGTTCCAAAACTTTTATTACGAAAAATTCATTCCAAACTACATTACATATATTCTGAAAATTCTGTTTCAAAAAACAAAAATTGAAAATTCCAAGAAACTTTGTTCCGGAAAGTTTTCGAAACATGTAATCTATATGTCAATTTTTCAAAAGATAAAATGGTCATTTTAATTCTTGTAAACCCATTATTATAGCCTGAATCCACCCAAAACTCGTTATTTTTTCGGATTGTTGAGGTTTAGGTATTTTTTTATCACCCTTACCAAAAGCAAGGACAATTGTTGACCAAATACAACCTTAATCTAAAACAAACCATGCCTCAAAGTCAAAGCCAGTTTTTTTCTCACAAAGTAATAGGGTCAACGGGATCAACGAGTTCGTCATCAAACAGAAACACAAGACAGGTTTACAAGATTTCAAGGGAAAATAAAGAACTTTGTGCCCTCATTTAAGAAGAGTCTTCACAATTGATTTGACATTGAGTTTCTTGAGGTCAGTGTAAGACTGTCCACAGCCCACAAACATCACAGGAGCTCCAGAAATGTAAACCATGGAAAGTGCAGCTCCTACCTGAAAAAGGAAACCATAGTATAAAAAAAAACACTACTAACGACCATTTCATGTTAGCTGAAAAATTCATACATTCTTCAAAAAAAAATCTGAATTCACGTACCTTATCATCAATGGTGTCAAACTTGGTGAGCAAGATCCCATCAATCAATCTTGGGTTGGGTGATGTTGCAAGGTCGGCTAATTTCTAAGGTGACACAAGACAGTTGAGGTTAATTATATGATTATTATTGTATGAATCCAAATTAAAATTATATGTATTAAATATTGAAAACACAAAAGCTTATAAATTATTAAAATTAGAAAAGTATCGGTATTTTATAAATTAGATACTTCAATGATAGATATCATTGAAATATCCTAATGTATCAGACATGTATGTATACAAGTCAAATACAGATACGTGACATAACTTAAAGTACCTTTGCATCATATGTCAACATAAATATCTTTGCACTGTCATTATAGTCTAGTTAAATCATTAAAGGTAAGGGAAGAAAAAGCATTAGATGGGAAATATTGAGCAAATATGAACAATATACCTGATTGAACTTCGAAAGCTGATCAACTGCGTCATTACCAACCAGTGCTTCTCCGACAAACAGGACAAGATCTGGATTGTTAAGGTAGATGAGTTTTGACAGTGCTCTCATAAGTGGTTCATTATCCTGAAACCAGCAGCAACGGTTAGATGAACAGAAAAGCATTCAAATAAATAAACACCATCCCCATATTATGTATATGTGTTCCTCCATCCCACTAAAAGAAAAGAACAAAAACAGGCATGCCAATTATCGGAGTTTCATAGTACTTATATGCCAGCGATCTTCATATAAATGACCCAAAAATCTGATACAATAATCAGATTCATGACCAAGATAATAACTAAATAAGTACCTGCATACGACCAGCTGTGTCAACAAGAACCACATCCGAACCATTGTGTGAAGCTTCTTGAATTGCTTCTTTTGCTACAATGGCAGGATCTTTCTCGTAGCCCTTCTCAAATATAGGTATCTGAAACAAGGAACTTGTAAGAACATACGCATGCCTCTACTAAAGAACTTTGCCATGAACTAGGAAAATAAGAATATGAAGGTTATAGAACTACATCAATCTTTAAGCAGTAAAATTAACACAAACCTGAAGTCTCCGAGCATGGGTCCGCAGCTGTTCAACAGCTCCTGATCGAAATGTGTCACAGGCAGCCATCATCACACTGACCTTGTGCTGCAGAAGCCAATAAGCAACCTACAACGTGACACAAAATAAATCACCTTATTCTAGTAAAAAAAGAAATGCGTATATATGGAATCTCGAACGTATTGAGAAACAATATGGTTCACCCCACCTTAGCTAGATTAGTAGATTTTCCAACACCATTAACACCAACAAATACAACAACATATGGTTTCCTTTGCTCTTTGGCAGCATGCACATCCCTCAGTATATCAATAGAACGTCTAGGAGTTAAAATTCGAATAAGAGCTTCTTCCATTGCCGCCTACAGTAGTATTTTTTTAGTATACCATTAGTGTGAATGTTATACATGTAAGCTCATAAAGTAAAGGCAGCAACACATGTATATATGAAAGAGGACAGAAACCAACATGCACTGTTGAAGATATCCTTGTAAATGAAGCCAGCTTTTTGCCTTCAAGACTTGCTGCGACTGATTCACAGAGTTTCTCAGCTATCTCCTCAGCCTAAAAGAGACATAGAATGCAAATAGTATTGGCTAACGTAAAGAACCCAACAGATAACCATTAAGATATACAGAAAGAAAAGAAAAATAATTCTGTTGAATGTTGAGTAGAAACACATACCACATTCTTGGTCATGAGCCTATCCTTTAGAGCTTTCAAAGCTGGTTCTAAGTCTGACTTCTCCAAATTTGCCTTCCCTGCAATACTGCACCAGGGGATATGTGAAAATGTTCTAATTAGTCATTTCAGAGAAATTATGAAAATATAAGATACAAATTGTAAAAACTAAACAAGAAGTTTAAATTTAGTCAGCCATGAACAGAAGCTGTGTTGGCTTTTATGTTTTAAAAAGATGCTTTAGAAGGATAAGAGATGTATTATGTGGAGCTTCAACAATATTTTATTAATGGGCTCTATGTATAGAGAACAAACATGTAGCACAAAAAATCAAATGCTAACTATCACAGTCATTAATTCCCAAATCTAAACAATAACCTAATATCTTTCTCTTTATCTAATCAATATTTCAACATTTGAAACATTAAAAATAAACTCCTAAAAACTAACCTGTTTAAATTCAAATTACAGATATTTAAGCATATATTTTCAAACTCCTCCTTTCCTTAATATATATATGTTAAGGGAATTTGAAATCTAAATAACAGAAAATACTTGAGGATAAAACACAGTTCAATTTATCTGCATCCTTGCCATTAAGCTTTGAAATCAAATAATAACATGTAGGTCTTTTTTCATGCAATAAATAGCCTCCATTAAGAATAAGTAGTAGAATTCCACATTTCGTTTTCTTTTTAAGAGCATGGCAGCAGCATATTAGGACTCGGTAAACATTTCGTTTGGTCTTATGCTTAACCTCAGTGAACAAAAAGAAGGCAGGACTGGAGATAAGATAGCTTCCCTTGTTTATCCACAATGAAACCAGATTCATCATGCAAGAGGGCAAACTTTCAAACTATTTATTTTGTTACCCCCTCTACCTCCATTCCTAAACTTGCGGGTAAAGTGATAGAACAATTTAATTGCATTACAATATACAAAGTGAACTAAGGATTTCTTGACGATGCATGCATATAAACTTCTAAATCTTTCATGATAATGAGCTGATTATTTACCAACAAGGTTGTAATTAAAGAAAATTTACAGAAGATAATTCTGTTTGCAACACAATATTGCAGCAAAAGCTAATAACACAATACTGCAAAACCCCGTAGTAATATGTGGTTACAAATCAATACAGTTTACGTTAAACTACAGATAATTCCAGCAAGATATTCAGAGAGCTTAACAAAAAGATAAACAATAGCCCTAGGAAAGTAGAAAACATATAAAGTATACACAGGATTGTCTTACCTCTGGAACATGGATGAAAACCAACCCTTGTTTTTGGCATCAGGCTTTCTCTTCTTTCCCACATTCTCCTCCTCCTCTTCTTCCTCCTCACTTTCAGAGCTAACTATCTCTTCCTTATCCATCATACTTTCACCTTGATCAGCAACCACATAATCTATGTTCCTGTCCCCGTCCTCTGCAGAATGATCTGTAAAGTCCAATTTAGTTTCCGTAGTAGCAGCATCATCCCACACCCTATTTTTCTTTATGACTTTTTTGTTTGGCTCTGCCTTGGAAGCCTTTGCAGCAGCATTATCTACCTTCTTCCCACCTTTGGTCCTAAGCTTCTGAAGCTTATGTACATCAAAAGCCCCAACATTGGGACTTCCATTCTGTCTACCATTCACATCACTACTCAGGTTAGCATCTTTAGCAACAACAAAATTTCCATTGGAGTGCCCATTCTCAGACCTCCGTCCATTGCCACCGTCACCATCTTTCCCACCACCCTCTTTTGCCACACCACCACTCTTCTTCTTATTCCCTCCCTCTAATCCCGATTTATTGTTCCCCTGCACCTGCTTCTTAACATTCCCAGCAACAGGATTTGGATTCGATCGCTTCAAATCTTCGGCACGGGCCAAAGCCTCCATCTTTAGCTGCCTAAAGGTCTCATCAAAATCAGGGTAAGCAGTCCTTTTGGGATCATAGATCTGCGAAAACTCACGCTTCACCATAGCAAGCAGATCTTCCACATACAAGAGATGAAGAATCCGTTGGTACACAGCCACAAACACAAGGCCAAGTTCATTGTGAAAGGTCCATTTAAGGGTGTAGGAAGCACCAGGAGCATCATAATTGTATGATGCCGCACCGGATCGCTCCTCCAAAAGACATGAACGAATCAAGGTATCTATAGGGGAACCTTTCAGAGCGTTCCCAAGTTCTTTACATGTCCAGAGGATTAACCCTCCTCTTGTAAATATCAGTAACTGCTCTAACATCCTTGATGACTTTCAATTTTCCTGTTCATCAATCAAGATTAACAAAGAATGAATAACAAGAGGAAAAAATGCGATTTTTTTTTCAGGTTCTCAAAAACCTAAATACTAGACCGGCGAAACATTATAACGGGTAATTCGTTGTCGGTGATGATTATTACGTTGAACAAATCGAGAAAAAGGAAATTCGATTGAAAGAACACAGAAAAACATGGCCGTGAGAGAAAGGTACCTGTTGTTTCTCCCAGGTTGAAGAAACGCGTTCTACTACAAGGATGCTAGAAAATTAAGATAGAAATAACTTATTGAGTTTCTTTTGGGTGTATCAATCTAATTTATTGTAATAATATTTTTAATTTTAATGTTTTATTTTATTTTAAATTGATTGTTCAATTATTAAAATAATAAATGTGTTTAATTTTTCATTAAAGAATTATGGGTTAAATATGTTTTTAGTTTTTAACTGTTAATTGAAATCGGTCTCTGTTCGTACCTTTAGACTAACTCATATTTATAAATGTATGTATTTAGTCTTTTTAACCAAATTTTGTTAAGTTTATATTATCATGAAATATATTTAAAACGTCAAATAAACTTAACAAAATTTGATTAAAATAACTAAATTTTTTTGTGTTTCTAAAGTTGAAAGACTAGATTGGTCCAAAATTTCAAAGAAGAACTAATTCCAATTTTCACAAGTTAAGGACCAAAAATATATCTAACGCAACAATTAACACATATCTTTTAATGTATTTATATTTGTTAATATTAATATTTTCTCTCTATTCCTTATAAATAATATTATCGGTTTAATATAATATTATCAATTTATTAAAATGATTAACGTCTATAATATTTATTTATATTTTAATTAGTTTATTAATAATCTAAAATGTAATTCTTTAAAGTATTAATAAGTATTTTTTTTATAGATAACTACATACTAAATCATAAAACATATGTTTATAATATTTTTTATTTAATTGTTTCAGAAATATGATGATCTTTTACAAAAATTATGAATAAAAATGTTATATTTATTAATTATTCAAAATGATAATTCATTATATTTTCAATTAAAATAAATACAAAAATTAAGTTTATTCTTGTTCAATTAGAATAAATAAAAAGTTATAAAATACTAAACATATAAATATATATATATATATATATATATATATATATATATATATATATATATATATATATATATATATTATGTAGAATACGTGCTGGATAGAAATTAAAGTTATGTATCTAAAAATTAATGGTATAAAAATATGTTTTATTGTTCACTATATAATTATCTATAAAAATTAATAAACATTTTAAATAATTATAGTTTATATTAGTAAAACATTAATTAAAATATAAAGTTAATAATTTTAATAAAAGTAGAGTAATATTTTTCATGGAAAAAAATGGTGTTTATTTATGAATAAAAAAATTTCATACTGTTGTTTTTTCTATATTAAAATAATTAGTAAATACATATTAGTGATGATAAAGGGAAGAGGATGGATAAGTAATGATTTTTTAAGAATGAATTAAATACTTTTATTACTTAACTAATTTCAACAGTCAGTTTAGTAATATGGAAGTTTAACGTCATTTACTATCGAAATAACTGGATTCCTCAATTATTAAATTTTTTAATTAATTTTATTATATATAGAATGAAAAACAAAAGGTAAGTATGACATAAATGGTAAATATAATAAATTATTGCATATTAAACTAATATTCCCTTTGATATTGATATCATGTGTGTTTTGAAATTTTGAACTTTGAATAGTAATGTTAAACAATAAAAAATGTAATCTTTGCAAATAAATAATGTAATATTGAATTTTGGATTTTAATTCAGTACTTAATTTTTTGCATTAATAATTAACGAATAACTGTGTTTAATTTTAATTTTTGTAATATCACAATACATATAAATTTGAATATTTTAATTATTTGTAATAATTAGAGCATCTATAAATTTGAATATCTCAATAACGGGTATGTATATAAGTTTTTTAACTCAAAATTCGAGTGGTTATTCTTAAAAAATTGATGGATGATTAGTTTTTTTATTTTTAGAATGAACTAGTTTGATAATGTCAATTTATTACAATTTATTTATGGAAAGCCAAATCTTTACATTTGTGTCAGTGAGGTTGAGATTTTACTACTATTTGCTTTGAGTAATCATTAGTCTATCATTAATGTTTGTATTTATGAATAATCATTTAGAAAGGAAAAAAACAAAAAATTATGCTTTTGAAGCCTTCGAAACATGACGACATTTAAGTGGCATTGTCTTGTTTCTGGTGACATATTATCTCTAACATATATTAATGATAATATTCGGTCACTAATAATTAGATATAATTGATAAGATAAAAAATAATGATATTTTAACTTATTTTTAATTTATAATTTCAATTATTCTTAATTATTTTTTTAAATTTTGTTTATTGATGTAATGTGATGATGTAAGAATAATTTGAATAATAAATTAAAAATGAATCAAAAAATTATTATTCAAAATAAAATCATGCAAGCTTAAATAATAACATAACCAAAATAGAACATCTCATTGAAATTCATATTGTCTTCATAAAATTCCTCACATATTTTCTTATATTTTTATTTACTTGTTCACCTAAATCCCTTATACAAGAGAAATCCCTCTTGACCCATTATTTATTCCATAAAGTCAATACCCGATTCTAAATTTAAGAAATCGGAAGAATAGTTGCCCTTGATAGAACTCAACCATGAGACTTTCGGAATTTGGTAATAATAAATAGGTTGTGAGAAGAAAATTCGTGATTTATGTGTATTTTATAACAATCATGAAGAAATTTCATTAATGTAGTCACTTGATTAGAATTAGTGAATTTCTAAAAATAATTGAGAAAAAAACAAATCGAACAATCCTAATTGAAGATGCATTATAGAACTGTTAAGTAAAAATCAAATTAATGATTTCAAATGGAGAAAAGATGTGAGTCTAAGAATTTTGTGGAGGAATGTTTACATGTTAGTAGTTTAAAAAGTGCAAATGGAGTGTCAGAATTTGGTTTTTGTCGTTGCAACAGTGTTAAAGGTTCCAGTTTGAAAGTTGGATAATAGTGTTATGGACTATGTTACCAATGGTGAAGTTACTGAAGGAAGCATAATGTTGGACAAAGATACTTTAATCAATTTTTTTTGATTTACTTAACTCATCACTCTTATCATCTTTAGATAATCACATCACATCACTACAAAAAATTAAAATAAATGATTTAAGGGTGACAAGAATGGTTGGTTAAAACTCGGTCAAAAAACCTTCAAAGAGTAATGAAAAGCATTTGAAAGGTGAGACAGTGTATCACATGCAATCACTGGTTCATAAATCACTAGTTCATGAAGAGAATGATGAGAAGTGGAATATATAGTTACACTCCCTCATGATGATCTTTCACCTATAGAATTGTAATTAATATAAAACTAAAACAACCACACCATGAGTTACTATATACGTACTTTACAACAATCACGTCCTTCAACATCTAAGGAGAATCTTATGAACCGGAATATACAGCTACACTCTCATGAATTTTTTTCACTCATAGAACTGCCATAGATATACGAGCCAAATCCCCAAATGGTGATCACTAGCGAGAGGATCTTGAAACCACTCATAGGGTCCTTCAGCAGAATAACAGCTGCAATGCTAGTTATGGGTGTTCTTACTGCGTTAAGCACACCAGCTAGCACAGTAGAACCCAAGAAAATAACAGCAGTGCCACCCAACACCCCCAATTGAAAAGTGATTGCACCCCAAATAACAACAAGAATATAAGCAGCTCTACCACCTTTGAAAGTGGTAGCTTCATGTGCCATTCCCTGAAAATCACCACTCACAATCATTCCTACAGTGGTAAACAGAAAAGCAAACAGAGAAACCATGACTTGCTGTTCCAGAACCACAATGAAGGATCTTCTTCCCAACAACATCACAAAGACCAGCTCTGAGAGCGCAAAAATAAGCCCATGAAGAGCAGATCCCAAAACATCCCACACAAATCCCATGATGTATTCTCTGTCAGTGATGTTGGGATACCTGTCTGAACTTGAGTCCAAGGCAATGATGGTCAATGCAGCAGTTATGATAAAAACAGCATTTACAATTGAAGCATTCACTTTGTTCTTCACTAGAAAGTATCCAAACAGTGCAGAAAACACAACGGATGATGATGCCACAAGTGAGGCAGTGGATGCAGGGAGGTAAGCATAAGCATAGGCATACATGAGGTTATCAGCAGCACTAAAGAAACCCAAAACGATGTAAGACAGAACCAGTTTAAGGTTGAGAGGTGTGGGAAAGGTTTTACTGATAAGGTATGAAGGAAACAGTATCAATGCAGTTAAGGGCCATCCAGCAACAGCCACCCAAGATATGATCCACTTGCTCTTCCCACCGTTATCATAGTAAACACGAGACAGAATGCTGGAAGCAGGAAATGCCACAAGCATTGCCAAGATGCCAAGAACAAGAAAAATCCAATAATGGATTGGCTTTCTTTTGTAAGCTTCAGTGGCGGAGGTAGTGAATTTGGAAATCTGAACCCGGAGTGAATCTGAGGGAATCGATGCTTCAGCCTCCATACTTTCTACACCATCACACACAATAACTCAGATTGTATTCTAAATGAACTTCTTTTGTCAAATTCAGTATGCAAAAACAGTTATCATTTTCTTTTCCTCTCATTTCAAGTTAAGTTTCAAGACATAACTCAAGCAAAACTAAGCAGCATGCAGTTCCCTGTTCACCAAGGACTATCCAGTATTAACCCATTAAAGCATCCATCCTTTATATCACAACCAAATCAGCAGAAGATTTTTTTACTAATTCTTTGACTTGTAGCAATCAATATATTGACCGAGAAAAATCATAAAAGCAAATTATATTCCACATTTTTTAACTGCCTGGGATAATCAAACAAGTACTCACATAAAACGAAGGAAAATCTAAAACCATATCGATAAGAAATTTCAAGTCTGCAAAACCATAATTGCTTCCCATTCAGACAAACTTAACTTTAACAATTTGACAAATTTCGAGTTAAAATTGAAAATGATATGAAACCTAACCATCATTGTTCTCCAGAAATTACAAGATTGAGTCAGCAGTGCAAAACAGTCATTACTCCCCATCCAGTCAAACTTGAAAATTTTCAGACAGAAAGTAAAGGCAAACATACGAAAATTGAAACAATTTTCTTGTTATGTCAAAAGTTCTCAACTCACTGTAATGAATTACGACCGCCGTAACAATAAACAAATTGAAATCAACAGAGAAATTGGAGACAACAAACCAGGTGCAAGCAGCGGCACAGAAATTACAGACATTACGACACAGTCACTCGGATCTCCGAAAAAAATAGGGAAAAAATGAGAAAGATAAACGCACGTGTGGGCAATGTGCGCGTCAGCCTCCCATTAAAGAAATCATAAAAAACTTCACCGTGTGCCGAATAATTTTGACTCTGAACAGTGCTGACTTTTACACCAGCGTTCTTAACCACTAGATCAATCTAACGGATATTCAAAAGGGTTTCACCAATAGAAGTGGTAGAATCGTTAGGCTTGAGGGTGTGTGAGAGAAATTTCAGAGTTTCTATATACGAATCCCTGTAAAAAGCATATCTTCAGTAAGATGCTTAATATTCGTGTTCCACAGGAATAATGGAGTTATTCCCTTATCAGTGATTCAAAATAAAAAAGAAAAAAATAATAATAATAAATAAATAAAATATAAGGGATAAATTAAAATGAAATGTGGGTGTGTAAAGACCCAACTCACATCTTAATACACACAGAACCCATCCCCCAGATTCATCTTTGAAGTTAGAAATAGGGTTATTGATGATGATTAAGTACTTACATACTTACTTAACATAGACATGGAAGAAGAAGAAGAGAAACTTACATGCAAGCACAACGTTGTACAGTTAGCAGTTTTCCAGTATTATGTCCCTTCTGTACCTCTTTACACGTTCCTATGCTAATTAATGCTATTTAAAAATATAATACTTAAAAATATATTTTATTCATAAGTTTTAAAAAATATAATATATAATACTCACAAATTTTAAATAAAAATAAATAACTCATTTAAGTAAAATTTAAATTACGTTTTATAAAAAAAAAATATTATATTTTACAATCAGTTAATAAAAAATAATACATTCAAAATTAATAATTAATGTGTTAATATTTTAATCATGTATTTTTTTTTTAATTTAAATTAGATTATAAAAAATATTGGTATCACAGATATAATATAAAGTTTAAATAATGGTTTGGTCTTAGTTTTTTCGGTTTTTTCAATGTGATCCTACTTTTTGTTTTCTTTTTCAATTTAGTCCTAATATTCGTCAATTTTATTCAATTTGGTCATTTTTGTTAACATCGTTAAAACAGTTAATGTGAACCGTAACTGTCACGTATCATTTTGTGACTTTTTTATTTTATTTTTTAATTTTTTTAATATTTTTTTTTAAATGTACACGTGTCAAGCTCATATTATGCAATGATTCATTTTGTGATTTTTAATTTTTTTTATTTAAAAAAAATTCCACGTGTCAAGCAATATCATGCCACGTGTCAGAGTCAGTTTTTATATTCAATTTGGTCATAACATTCATTATTTGTTTTCAATTTGATACTTTTTTTAAAAAACTTTAGCATTTTTGTTCCTCTTCAAATTGAAACAAAATAATTTGTATATAAATGTTATATGGATATTTTTATTAAAATGCACATTTTTATTAATTTAAAATTTTAAGAGGTTAAAAATATTTAATTTTAAACTAACTCTAATTATAAATTAAAAATATTTAATAAAAATATGCATTTTAATAAAAATATCCATATAACATTTATATATAAATTAAATTTTGTCTCAAATTGGAGAGGGACAAAAATGTTTAATTTAAAAAAAATAGAACCAAATTAAAGACAAATAACGAATATTAGAACCAAATTGAATATTAAAAACTGACATTGACACGTGACATGATATTGACTTGACACGTGAATTTTTTTTAATTAAAAAAAATTAAAAAAATTAAAAAATAAAAAATCACAAAATGACATGTGACATGATATGAGCTTCGTGTACATTTTTTTAAAATAAACAAAATTTAGAAAAAATTTTAAAAAATTTAAAAATACAAAATACAAAATGACATGTGATGGTTATTGTTCACATTTCATTAATTATTTTAACGATGTTAGCGAAAAATGACCAAATTGAATAAAATTCACGAATATTAAAACCAAATTGAAAAAAAAAAACAAAAGTATGACTACATTCAAAAAACCGAATGAAAACTAGAATCAAATGATTATTTAAACCTAAATATAATAATTTATCTGCTCGCGTGGTTATCATACGAGTATAAAACTATGTTTTATCTGTGGATATAAATTCTTTTAACATCTCTTTATATCTACTTACTAATAAATTATTTTTATAATCTAAATTTAAATATAAAAGTAAAATATGTCTATTCCACCTTGATTTCAAAATTTAAAAATAAATAAATTTAATTTTTCAAATTAACTTCATCAAATAATATAAATTATTCAAACAAATATTATTTAACACTTAGAAGAATTAGAATGTCATTTAACACTTAAAACAATTTCACACAATTTAATTAGAAAGACTATATTTACTTATTTTTTAAATTTAAAAATTAAATTTTACTATATTTAAAACAGATACAAATTTAAATTTTATGTCTAAATGTAAAAATTAAAAATACATTTAGTTCAAAATGATATTAAAACTATAGTTAATTCGAAAATTAGTGATAAACATCACTACATTTGAATACAAAAATATCAAAATTTGTTTGGCCCAATTTTTCCAATGGGAAGTTTTTATACAGTTATCGAGTTTTTCTATGTTTTACGAATAAACTATAGAGCAGTGTTAAGCATGAAGGATTCATCTCAATTAACAATTAATAATTAAACGTTTCGTTGAAAACCTCTCATCAAATTTCTTTACTTCAAATATAAAATCTTCACCCACCTCATTTCATCAAATATTACTTAACTAACTTTGGGATTTGGTCAGAGATACTCTAAAGAAATATTGAAAAAAGATTAAATTGGGCATGAGAAGAATAATTGTCTAAATAAACTGAGTTATTTTAAGTATTCACACGGTTTCATCTGACTATAATTAATTATAATAAGACTAATTGAAGTCTTACGTGATGAACCAACAATATTATAAACTTAAAATATCTTACAAGGTTACTTACTCCAATAATGACAAAAGGATTATTTTACATTTAGTTATGATATAACATATTTAATGCGGGACCAAAAATTTATTTAGATTTTAATTAGAATTATAATCTAATTTTGACTTAAAAATAAATGAAAAAATTATATTTTTTTAATTAAGTGAGTCTGTGAGTCAATCTGTTTAACTCACTAATTCGTGATGTACTGGATCGGATTAGAATTTGTTTGACTTGCTAATAAGTATACCGGATTGAGTTGACTCACTAAATGATCAATCCGTGGTGAGTCGAGCTAGATCGGATCGAGTTACCTGTTTTGACTGTAATAAAAAAGAGTCTTCTAACATTCCATGTATATAGAAAACTCGATTATTTCAATTATTATTTGAAAAAGAAATGCTTGACACAATTTGACATTTATATAGGAAACTTGATTATCACTTTGATAATTATTTAAAAAAAAGTAGTTCACACTATTTGACATTTATATAAAAATAAAATGGTCATAAATACAATAAACCTTTACATTTGTAAGTAGAAAAAGAAAATAAAAAAAAATAATGAAAATAATATCACACGAGAATAAAAAACTTTTGGATTTCAAAATATATTTTTCACTATTACATGTTCTCCCATCCTTCTTACCGTGAAGTCCTTATAGTCTTCTTATATGAATTGAGTTGCATGAAGTAGATCCACTTATCTTAATTCTCAATTATTTAAGTAAGATATATTCATCACTCAGATGTAAAAGAAATATAAACTTTTTAATAACCAAATTCTATCCATGAAATTTAAAAGTAGAATCAAAATCAACATTTTCATGCCTAAAACCAAAATGAGAAATTATGAAAATTAAAAAAAAAAACTAAAGTTTTGAAATTTTATAAGTAAAACATTGGGAAAAATATGTTTTCTCCCTCAAGTTTGACTAAAATTTGGAAATGGCCCCTCATCGAAACTTTGTCACTGTTTGGTTCTTATACTTTCAAAATAATTGTTTTTAGTCCCTATTTTTGGACGGCGTTAAAAATAACAAACCGCGTGCCAGGTGTTATTTAATTTTTTATAGGCCGACGCTTCTTACAAAAACTGGAAAAAATATGTTTTTGGTCCCTGAAGTTTGAACTTAATTTAGAAATGGTCCCTGGTTGAAATTTGGTTACTGTTTGGTCCCTGCACATGTAGAATCATTGTTAAAATATAGGTTTAATTACTCGGATGGTACCCACTTACAGGTATGTCAATATGATACCCGCTTTTAAAAAAAGTCCCAATTGCATCCCAACTTTTGAAAAAGTGCTTCAATTGTCGTTAGTCAACATGCCACGTGTCAGTCTGTGGTTTTTTGTTTTAATTTTTTTAAAAATTTTTTGAAAAAAAAATTAAAATGCCACGTGTCAGGTATCTGTGTGTGACACGTGATATTGTCAGTGTCACATAGCATTGCAATGTCACGTGTCAGTGACACTCTCAGATGTTATACTATTAATAATAACAACATTATATAATAATAATATATAATTGTTAATAATAATATTATCATATATTAATAATAATTAATAATATTAATATATCAATAATAATATTAATAATACTATTAATAACTATATATTAGTGCTATAACTATATTATTAATAATATTAATAATAATATTAATAATATTATTATTATATAATCTTATTAATTACTAATATTACTAATATTAAAAAAAATTATATTATTATTAATAATATATAATAATAATAGTTATTATTATATATTATTAATAACAATATTAATAAATAATATTATTATTAATTATTATTAATATTATTACTGAAATATTAATATTATTAATTATTATTAATTATTATTTATATTATTACAGATATATTATTATTATTATTATATAATAATTATTAACATTAATATTAATAATAGTTATAATATTATTATTTATTTTAATATTATTAATAATTATTATTTTTATTATTATTATTATATATAATAATACTATTAATAATTATATATTATTAGTATAGTATTATTATTATTATTATTATTATCATTATATATTATTATTCAATGTGCAGGGACTAAATAGTGACCAAATTTCAATTAGGGACCATTTCCAAATTAAGTTCAAACTTTAGGGAACAAAAACATATTTTTTCCAGTTTTTGTAAAAAGCGTCGGCCTAGGCCGACGCTAGTTTTTTTATATAAAAAATTAAATAACATGTGGCACGCTGTTTGTTATTTTTAACGCCGTCCAAAAATAGGGACTAAAAACAATGATTTTGAAAGTACAGGGACCAAACAATGACCAAGTTTCGACCAGGATCCATTTCCAAATTTGGGTCAAAGTTGAGGGACCAAATTCATATTTTTCCCTAGAGCATATAATAGTTTAAGTAGGAAGTTACACTCATCTTTTATGAGATCTTATATTATATTCATCCTCTCTAATTTTATAATAGAAATTATTGATAAATCAATAGTCATTCTATTTATTTATTTTATTTATATTTAAATTATTTATTAAAAATAACCATAATAATAAATTAATTGATTTTATCATATATTTTATAACTATGTAGTGTTATATAAAATCAATATTGTTCAAAAATATACTTTTTATACTTTTATAAGACTATATATAATGACAATATATATTTTTTTGTTAACCATATAATTGTTTAATTATTATGTATAACAAATTGTTAACATTCTTTAATTTTATATTGTACAATTTTAATTTTAATCTTTCACAAACTCTTAGTAAAGTTTTGTTCAGAATAATATATAAAGACATGAAAATCTGATTGTTAACCCTTTTCTTAAACTATTAAATTTCAAAACTATAATTTATCAAAAAGTATTAAATCTGATTGTTCATTCAATATTTTATGCTGCTTAAAATGATTAGATATACAGTTTTTTTTCTTTTGAAGAAAAAATGGATACAGATTTACTCTCACATCTAATATATTAATGGGAATCGTATATGGTATGAATAATATTAAACATTACACTTTCACAGTTGTTGTATTCAGTATCTACAACCAATTGTTCTTAAAATATATTATTTGGCATTTTACAGTTTAATATGCAAAAGCCAACTTGTGTAACTTATAACCTCAACAGAGATGTTTTTGTGCTGTAAAATTACATGACTATTGATAAATATGGTAATAGCAAAACATAAATTTGAATGATATTTTGTTCCATTGCTTTTCATTTCCTTTTCCTTATCTTAGTAAAAAAATTACAAGTTGAAACCTATGGCCTCTAGTATTGGGGGAAAAGAAGAAGAAAAAAGGGGTAATAAAACTATGGATTCCAGCATGTTTAACTGGAAAAAAAAAAAAAAAACCTATTCGAAAATTTACAAAGTAAATAACCTGAAAGATTTTAGATATGGATACTATGGCAGAAACTGCAAGAAATGAGTTATAACTTGTTAGCTAAGCAGCAGGTCAGGTTCCCAAATTGGTTACTGGTTTGCCCCCAAAGCTTACTTGATTTGCATAAGATGTGTCAAAAGGCTACTTTCCTCAACCTGGTTTTGAGAAAATTAATGAGAAAGTGATACCAGTGTGATAATGATGGTGATGAAGAATTGCATTCTATTCTATTTATGCATCAAATGCATGATAAAACATATTACAATATCTCAAAAAAGAAAATGAAACAAAGGGTCATGCTACAAGGGAATGCAATGTGAACAGATATATCCTTCCAAAAAGCATCTTCAGCAAATTTTCACTATTCTTAAAGTATGTTGATATCATCAGAGAAAGGCAGAACAAAATCAAAGACCAATGAATCCAAAACATTAGCAAGAGTAAGGAAATGAAATGAAAAATGACATTGGTTTTGTTAGGTTTTTGCTACGGTAATCCTAGATGGAAGCTATGTTGCGGAAAACACCAAGCTATAAAGACTATAAGAAAACTTCCATGTTTCATTGTTCATGAACAATAAATACCAGCAGTTCTTGGGCCACAGTGATGTACCCTTGTTACAATTAAAAACATTGAAAGAAGTGAAAATAAAATAACACCATTAGATTCTCTCTTGTTTTAAATGTAATCCTTAATCTAATTGGACGTGTGGGGCTAGTAGCATTTGGCCCTTGTACCAACCACTTTAGTAAGCAAGTTTGTTTTGTGGGTAGGTACTTGGTTAGGTGACAGATCATTCTAGTGTTGTGTAGTAGGTTTGGGTATCGGTTTCCAAAACAAAATGGTAGAGCAAAATCTGGTGAAGTGAGAATTGGAAGTGTAGTGATGTGTAGCTTTAATTTTTTGAATCTTGTGTCTCCTTGCGTATTCAATTGAAATTGAACATTGAACCTTCTAGTGTTACACAGGCTATGAAAAATCCAAATTGGGTTTCTGCTATGAAACAAGAATATGATGCTCTTATTCACAACACTTATCATCTGGTTTCTTTAACCCCTGACAGGAGGGCACTTGGTTGTGAATGGGTTTTTCAAGTAAAAGAAAATGTTGATGGAACGGTTAATAAATATAAAGCCAGATTGGTTGCCAAGGGGTTCAATCAAGTTCAGGGGTGCCAAGATATGCTTGGTAAGTTGGTAGTCATCAGTAATACGATTCTTAAAATTGAAATATATTTGCAACTAATTTATGGCCATATGCAATATATGGTTGAGTTGAGAAATTTGAGAGCATAACTCATTTTCTAGAAAACATATATCATAACTCACCTGCATAGCTGCTACTGAAGCCATTAGCATTTCACATTCATGAAGCATGGTCTTTTCCTGAACTGCTATGACAGCAACTTCAGAAATTAAACTGTTCATGCCCTCAACCTAGCACAGACAAAAGAACAATGGTGTGATAACCAAGAATAGACCTCATAATCTGACCATGATAAAAAAATTTACAGTTAGGCCTTTAACAATATTCAATTGCTTGATTTTACAAATTTGGATATCAAAGGAAGAAAAAGTTAAAATCTGCAATTTTCAACCGCTGAAAAACAAAGGTTTAAATGTAAAAAGACATATTGGCTTAGACAATAGTAGACACACACGTGCTAGGCAATGATCGAAATTATTGAAGTTAATTTGGTATATTAATTTCAATCACTGTTAATATATACTACACAAATCTTTGTAGAAAACAGCTAACTCACCCTTGAGAGCAAGGAACAGATACCAGATCCCATTGCTTGCATGACATCAACTGCTTGACAGATAGCAACCTTCAAATGCTCAATATCTGCCTGTAAAAGCAGATACCAAAATGAAGTCATTGTTTCATCTTCAGTGACCAAAAAATAAAAAAACATCCTACGGATACATACAATTTCTCCTCCAGTTACAGGAAGACGAAGAGTGCTGGCCTCCAAATCTTCCACGGCTCCCGATAGAGCATCAATATGGTCTCTTTCAAGTACAGCCCAATCATCAAGATAGGTCATCAGCTTCAGTCATTGTCAAAAGGCTCACATTTAAAATGCATGGCTAAGTCTTGAAATTGGAAACAATTAAAAAGACGGAGAAAAATAGAATCACACACTCTAGTGAGATTGGAATCTCATGACCGATATCTAATCACAAAGATAAACCCTCTATTTCAGATATTTCTATTCTACTCCTTCCAAAACTCTAAACAAACAGAATCAAAAGCTTTTAGTTCATAAAAATTTAAACTCGTTTAAGAAGCAAAACAACAATATTGCATTACTTATATTTTCACTATTAATTGCCTGGAATTAAATTAGCTACAATGTATAATCAACAATAAAGCTGGCATAAAATTAATACATTTAATAAAAAAATTACCTGATCATTCAAAACAGAATTCAGCTTAAGGTCAAGCTTCAGCTGCTGAAGATTGATCCTCTTCCTAAGCACAGACTCCCACAAGGACAAACTAGTAATCCATACATTATAGAGAGTTTTCTGCACCATTAATTAAGGATTTTTGTAAGAACAAATTAGGCAAATTATATGATACAAACCATCATATACAAAGCCGAAAATAGACATTAATACCTCCACAATTGCGTTTTGGATATAAAGAACATCCTCAGCTCTTGCATTGGCAAACCTCCATTGCAAGTATCTATTGTAGAGAAGCCGTAATTGGTGAGCATCTTCTATGTAGGATGCACTCTTTTTCCCCATTTTAAAATCAGCAATAAAGCTGAGCACTGAAATTGAATTGTTTGATCGAATGGATGAATTGGTTGGCCTAATTCGAGATGGACTGGCCCCTCTAGAAGGAGGAGTTGACGGTCTTGACCTAGATGGACTGACACCTCTTGAAGTAGAAGAGGATAGCACTGAGGTCTTACTAGGTGAAGACACTCGTGATCCTGGAGTTGTTGAGAAGGATTGAGATCTGACTCCAGCCAATGCAATTGTAGTTGCAGAAGCAGATTTGTGAGGTCTCAATTCCCGTGGAGAGCAGTCATCAACTGATCTCACCCTGCCACTTCCAACAAGTGATACCAGCCTTACAGCATCACTAGAAGACCTTTGCAAGGGTTTACATGATTCATCTGATATAGACAACCTTCTCGGTGAAGAAACTGAAGTGTTGTTCATCGCAGCACAATCAAAGCTTTTGTTCAATGCATTAGAGAAAACCTTCCCAGATAACCTACTGGGCCAACGATGCTGATCTATCAACCGAGAAGACAAGCTATCAACTACTGGCTTTGAATTCTCAGACTGATCAGAGGCATTCTTCCCTCTGAGAGGACTCCTCTTTCTCTCCGGCGTAGGCTTTCTTCCGGTTGGAGTTTCAGCCTGCTTGTGCGCCGCCGCCGCCACATTTGAAGACGGTCGCAGAGTGCGATCAGAAGCACTAGCAACCGGCTTCTCTTTCTTGCTAACAGGTATGGAAATGGTATCTGACTGAAAAGAAACACTCAGACTTCGCATAGTGGAAGGCCATAGACTGTCTGGCAAACGACTACCTGTACCTGCGACCCTTCTGGACAACAATTTCCCATCCCCAGATGAATCATTGGTCGGTGTAGAAGGTCTTCGTGCAGTTGGAGATGGAGGAGTTGAAGGCCTCTTCCTTTCTGCAGAGAGAGACCTCTTTGGAAACAACTGTGAGGTTGACGAGGTTGTTGATGAGGTTGATGCAGAGGTTGTTCTTGTAAGGTTTGGTGATGGACATCTACGAGTACTAGATGGAGTAGCAGGAGTAGGTGACCTATATCTAGAACTAACTTCCCTTGTTGTCGAACGCCTGGTGGTGGCTGTTGTGGTTGCATTGTTCTTTTCTGCCAGAACCAGCGGTGGTCTTACTCTTGGGCTCTCCGCGGCTTTGCTCTTCCTTGATGCTTGCCCTGATTCACAATCATCCATTCACCCTAACTAACTTTCCCTATTGGACCACATTGATCGAAAACTTCATCAAGCTAACCAGATTCGACAACCTTAGAGACAACCTTGCCAATCATGTGTTCCGGGTTCAGCGGAACAAAGAATCAAAAATGGTACCAAATTATATACAAAGGAGATCCTTTCTGCAAATCTGCCACAAATGCACAGTTTAAAAGTCAGACACAAAAGGAAAAAGAATTCATCCATCAAAAAAGGTATGAGATACAGAAAGATAAATGCAAAAAGCACACATCTTTACAGAGACTCAGATCTGTTGGGGAACCAACTTGCCAATCACGCCCAAGAATCGGAACTTTTCTCACTTTTCTCATCAGATAAAGCTCAAACCCAACCAGATCGGGACACGGTGAGTGAAACCCAGAGAGGGAAAACAACATTTGGGGTAATGGGTGAGAGAAACTTGCTGAAACTGTCTCGACGTGCATTTAACGCTTATTATGATCATTAGAGGTTAGTTATCGCTTAACTGCACTAAAAGGAGATTCAAAAATGCAGTGGAAAAAATGGGTCCCCTTGGAAATTGGGGATACTGGTGGGTGAACTAGGACAATGGACGGTGTAAGAGGAACTGCATAGGGTAAGGTACGGACTATAGAAAAAAAAAAAAAAAAATTCTCCTTTCGTTTATCTCACGAGAGTGGCATGGTCTTGTGTGTGTGCTGGCAAATGGGTTCACTTCACTTCACATAAAAATGCACCTTCCTCTCTGTTGTTCTCCTTCAACAAACCACTCTCGTAATGATGATGATCGAACCGAACTAATACATTGTTGTTAGCACACTTTTCCTAGGACAAACAAAAATAGTAACTGTTTCATTAATGATTTTCCTATAAATTACAGCTTTTGTTTTGTGTGTAGGTTTGGCGAAATTATTATAATTTTCTTAATTTAATAATAGGTGGTATGCATGTCCACGTGCAAGTGGGTTGGTTGTCCATCCCTATAAAACTAACCACATTCCCTTATACAGATAAACTGATACATGACCACCCCTATGTATTTATATTTTTAACTATTTTTATATTACTTTTAATTGTATAATTTTAATAACAACAAAGACAACGCAGAAACAAATAAAACAACTATATTATAATAAAATTTTTTCATACGAGTTAGGCATATAATTTTTCATATCTAATATATATATATATATATATATATATTATTGTAGAAAAAATTATTAAATTATAAAATATTTTTTATTAAAAATAATTTGTATAATTTTTTTTATATTAATATTTTTGTATAAAGACATTTCCCCTTTTGGTATATATATTTTGTTTTTAATTTTTATCATTCAAGTGTATTTTTAAACTAAAATCAGTGTTTTACTAATTTTACGTTTTATGTAATTTTTTTTTTAATTTTACAGTTTTTTTTTTATAAAATGTAACTATTTTTATAAACTAAAAATTGTTATGAAATAAAGTTAATAACATAGAAAATGACGACAGATAATAGAGAAGAGAAAAAACAAGAGAGAATAGATGATGAGAGAATAGGGAGCAACTCATCTGTCTATTATTATTGATAGGAAGAGTCCTATTTATAGATACAATATGTAATCCATAAAGGAAACAAATCAACTTAGTTAATACAAATATTTACCATAAAGAG
>Ga0214545_1000170_pt1 | contig 83054 bp, 35 predicted proteins | sample CNSS4metaG_FD_160064 | JGI IMG/M metagenome (GOLD analysis project Ga0214545, IMG submission 160064) | Root nodule microbial communities from cowpea collected in UCLA plant growth center, Los Angeles, California, USA - CNSS4 | ecosystem: Host-associated > Plants > Roots > Nodule | place: USA...
TTCATTCAACCCTTCCAAATTCAATTTTTCTACTTCCCTTTCTGTCCTTTATCTTTCTGGAAACTCCTTCACACAACCAATGCTATTCCCATGGCTGTCAAACACCACTTCCAACCTTGTTGAGCTTTACCTTAATTGGAACCTCTTGGAGGGTTCCACATCAAATGGTTTTGGCTTGTTCATGAATTCACTTGAGCACCTTGACCTCTGCTATAATGCGCTCAAGGGTGAGGATTTAAAATCATTCACTAATATATGCACTCTACGTTCTTTAGACATCAGTCGAAACAATATGACGGAAGATCTTGTGTCAATTCTTCATAATTTCTCTAGTGGTTGTGTTAAATACTCACTACAAGAGTTGAGTTTGACTTCTAATCAAATCACAGGCTCCCTACCTGACCTTTCAATGTTCTCCTCTTTAAAAATATTGGATCTTTCTAGAAATAAGTTGAGTGGAAAGATCCCAGAAGGTGTCATATTGCCATTTCAAATGGAGCAGTTGTCACTTGTGTCTAACTCTTTAGAAGGTGGTGTTCCAAAATCATTTGGGAGTATATGTACTTTGCACTCATTGGATTTGTCCTTTAATAAGTTGAGCGAAGATCTCACAATCATATTTAATCATTTGTCTGGATGTTCTAAATACTCATTACAACATTTAGCTTTGAGGGATAATCAAATTAGTGGCAATTTGCCCAATACCCTCCCAGAGTACCCATCATTAAAAGGATTATACCTTGGTAGCAACAAGTTAAATGGGACACTTCGGAAGATATTCGATTTCCAACTGATCTTGAAGTTCTCTCTTTGATGTCAAATTCTTTAAAAGGTGTGATAACTCACTCTCATTTTTCTAATATGTTCAAGTTAAAGGCATTGGACTTATCAGATAACTTTTTGGTGGTGGAATTTAGTCAAAATTGGGCTCCATATTTTCAATTGGTTGATATTGGATTGAGATCTTGCAAGTTAGGTCCATTATTTCCAAAATGGTTAGAGACACAAAAGGAATTTCAATTCCTTGACATTTCAAATAATGGAATATCAGATATGGTTCCAGAATGGTTTTGGACTAAATTTGCATTGCAAGAGTGGTTCATTATTAATATTTCGTGCAATAACCTACAAGGTACGATTCCAAATTTGCCACTACAAAATCATTATTATTCTCTAAGTCTCGGATCAAATCAATTTGAAGGTAATGTTCCACCTTTTTTACGAGACTCAACACATCTTGATCTATCTAACAACAAATTTTCAGATTGTTTGTTGTTTTTATGTTCAAGTGGTGTAGCTAGAGTTTTATACCAATTAGACCTTTCAAACAATCAATTTTCTGGACAAATTCCAGATTGTTGGACCCATTTTAAGTCATTAACATTTTTAAATATTAGTCAGAACAAATTTTCTGGAAAGATTCCTACTTCAATAGGATCACTTCTTGAACTTCAAGTATTGTTATTGAGAAATAATACCTTAAGAGGAGAGATCCCTTTCTCCTTAAGGAATTGTACAAAGTTACTGATGCTAGATATGGCAGAAAATAGATTATCAGGATCTATCCCAGATTGGATTGGGAGCAAATTGCTTGAGTTGCAATTTTTAAGTTTGGGGAGCAATTTCTTATGTGGAAGTTTACCATTACAAATTTGCTATCTAAAAAGCATTCATATCTTGGATCTCTCTCTAAACAATCTATCTGGACAAATTCCTAAATGCATTAAAAATTATTCCTCAATGACTCAAATAACTTCTTTGATAGATCATCAAGATTATTGGTATTTGATCAACACCACCTTTGGGGTAGCTCATAATTCATATGATTTGAATACATTTTTGATGTGGAAAGGTTCAAAACAGATGTTCACAAATAATGGATTATCACTTTTAAAAAGCATTGATCTCTCAAGCAATCAACTCTCAGGAGAAATTCCAGAAGAAGTGGAAGATTTATTTGATTTGATTTCACTGAATTTATCAAGAAATAATTTGATGGGAAAAATTCCATCAAATATTGGAAAGTTAACATCACTTGAATTTCTTGATTTGTCAAGAAACCAATTTGTTGGTTCAATTCCTTTGAGTCTTGCTCAAATTGATCGACTCGCTTCATTAGATTTGTCACATAATTATTTATCTGGAAAAATTCCAACTGGCACACAGTTACAAAGTTTTGATGCATCAAAATATGAAGATAATGTGGGTCTTTGTGGACTACCATTAGAGAAATTGTGTATTGATAGAGTGCCAAGACAAAAATCGATTGTTGAATTTCAAGATGACAATTTGATTTTCAATCGTGGGTTTTACATAAGTATGACAATTGGATTTGTTATTAGCTTTTGGGGAGTATTTGGCTCAATCTTACTAATACGTTCTTGGCGTCATGCATATTTCAAGTTCTTAAGTAATTTAGCAAACACTCTTTATGTCATGGCAGCAGTGAAAGTATTCAAGAAGTTTTCTAGAGCATAGCAGGTAATATTATTTTAGCTTTGTGTTATTTTTCTTATATTATTATTTTAAACAAATAGTTTTCACAAACCTCAGTTTTTCTTTTTCAAAAGTTATATATTGAACATATATATTTTATATATACTAGAATAGGAATTACTTTTCCTGTGATGTTACAACCAATAATATGATAATTTTTATTTTTTTACTTTTTCCAAATTATCAACCGTATATATTATTGCAAATAGAATGTCAAACATCACACAAGTAGCTAAGAGATTTTAGATTTAAACATGTTTTTCTCTCCGCTTGTATCCAGAATATTGTTTTTTCTTCATCCTTTGTTTTTCTTATTTTGTATTTCATGATGGTTGCTAGTGACTTTGCTAATTTGACGTATCACCTTTTAGTAGAAAATATATGACAAAAAAAAAAACTTTCTTGAACGTAGAGAAACAAATATTTTGAGAGGAAAAATGCATAAATATTTCAGAAACAACTTATAACAGAACAAAATATATAAAAAGATTTAGGAAACAAAAGTTTTTTTATTTATTAAAGATCAAATAAAAATCAGAACTTTCAAATCTAAACTAGCACATTTAAAGCCAAAATTTGTACAGACATAAACGATTGTACATACAACAATGTTTTTATATTAATACATCATAATTAATTATTGTTACTGATTATCAAGATATTATTTAGTTGAAAAAATTAATAACATCAAATTTTAATTTGTCATTTACTATTTATTATTTATCTTTATGAAATCGATCTCATTTTTTCAGAGAATAACAATTACAAAGCTATTATGGTAAAATCATTTCTTCATTAGACAAAAAGGATGTAATAATAAATAAGAATATTGCTTAAAGATAATAATTAGTGTCTATGGATTCAATAAAATAATAAAATATCCTAAGTATAAAACATATTTTCAGTCTCTTTATTTCTCCTCTTTCGATCATGTCCCAAAATTGTTGTGTCAATCTCATAATAAGTTGTTTCTTCTTTTGTATGTTTAAAGATTGCAATATTTGTGCCATGGGTGATAGATATAATTATTTTTCGACAAATGATTTTTAAGAAGTATATAATAAATCGAAACAATTTAAAAAGTATTCACTTCAATTATTGGAGTTTTCTATTCATTTGCCTTTTAATATTTGAGTTTTCTTTGTTTTTCTCTTTTTCTTTTCATTATTTTTTGTTATTTTATTTTTGGCCAAATTAATGATTTGTTTATTTTTTGGCAGAGGAAATCTGGATTATTATAGATGTGAAGTAGTGTGAGTGAAGAAATGGAATTATTGTTGAAGATCGAAAAAACAGAGAAAAGAGCTACTTCACTTGAATTTGGAGAAAGATAACTGAGGAAGGTTTTATTAGATTTATTTTCTTTAAAACTTTCTTTCTTGTCTATTTTTATTTTGTAATAAGTTTTTGAAAACAATTGGGCTTGGGGGAGCCCATTGCAGTTGGGCTTAGCCTTTCAATCTGAGTTTATTACATGTGAAGTTGTTTATAATAAAATGACTTGATGAATGTTCAAAACGTTGGAAATGACATGTTATTGATTTTTGAATCATGTTCATTGATTATGTAAAACTAATAGATGATGTGTATTTGTTGCATGTGATTAATTAATTTTACGCGAATTACTTTAGTAAAATTTTACCTTAGACAGATAAAAATGGCATGATAACATGAAATTCAAAGTTAGATTGTAAGTTGAAGAATTTATAAAAGCACAACTTGAATTTCTTTTATCATCTGTTAATTAATCTGTCTCAATTATTAAGTATCTTAATTTGTCATTCACTATTTATTATATATCTTTATAAATTATTTTAATTTTTTTAAGAGAATAACAATTACAAAAATATTATGGTAAAATAATTTTTTCATTCGACAAAAAGAAAATTATTGAAAGATTAAAGATGTAATAATAAATAAGAATATTACTTAAAGATAATAATTAATATCTTTGGATACAATAAAATAATAAAAGATCCTAAGTATAAACATATTTTCAATCTCTTTCTTTATCTTCTTTCGCTCATGTCTTAAAATTGTTGTCTCATCATCATAAGAAGTTGTTTTTTCTCTTTCGTATGTTAAAAATTGCAATATTTGTGCCATGGATGATAGATATAATTATTTCTTTAAATACATTTTTTTACATGAGTTGTAATTAGAGGAATGATCTCTAATATAAATCTTCATATTTTCTAATCTGTGGATTTGTAACGTCAATTTAATAATTATACTTAATTAAATGGAACATCACATAGAAGAATATTATAAAAGGTATTATCATGGAGTAGGAATGTCACTCTTCACAGTTATACAAACAACTTGGAGAGAAAATTAAGGCATACCATGATGTCATTAATAAAACAGAGTACAAGTTTAACAATATCCAAAATACATGCTCATAGAGCAAAAAAGTACATAGGCCACAATGCCTTAAAAGTGTACTCGAAGTAAGGGGATCCAACCCAAGATTAGCTATGCAGCGAAGTTTCCATCACATTGATGACCATGAGGGGTTCCCATATATGCTTACATCAATAAATTGATGATCATCGCAAAAGGAGAAAACTACACACAAAACACATAAGCAAATAGAAATGGTAAGCTAGAGTAAAATGTTTTATCATACAATTGAGCATGCAATTTAAAAGTTAATAATACATGAATCAACCAAGCATGTGATAGCAAACAAGTGAGACTCTAAGACTCAATTATCTAGATGCATATAATCAATCGAATTCACTGGATGTTTGCACTTGTGATGGCCTCTATTACTCTACAGAGCCATTGCCAATGAGTTTCACCCTACCACACACAAGGTTAGCCTTCAAACGTCTAAGGTCATTATCCTGCAAAAAGACTAGGGCCTCCTGCTACTCTCACCACTTGAGTCAGTACGCTCTACGTGAGACTAACTAACTCTTTAGAGCTTCAAGATGCAATCCTTACTTAAATCCTTACTTAATTATATACTGAGGCACCACCACGAAACCTTACTAAGAGGTTCGTGGAATTACGTCCATTACCTGAGGTACCACCATGAGCTCTCACCAAGAGGGTCATGGAATTACGTCTATTACATGAGGTACCACCATGAACTCTCATCAAGAGGTTCATGGAATTACGTCCATTACCTGAGGCACCACCATGAGCTCTCACTAAGAGGATCATGGAATTACGTCCATTACATGAGGTACCACCATGAACTCTCACCAAGAGGTTCATGGAATTACGTCGTACCCATACCATAGCCATGTCTCACCAACCAATTATAGATTTATCATGCATACCAATTCTCATGTCAATATTCAACCAACCACCCAATCATGTTTCATACACATATTCATACCAAACTCATCGATTCAGATCCCAATGTATCATATAGAACATACATGGCATAATACTTGAGACTGTTTAAAGCACAAATCATCCAATTATGTGAACGTCCACGAATATAATCAACTTTGTTAATCTCGCTCATACTAAAGAGCTCACGCTCAAGCGAGAGGAACCCCTCGCTCAAGCCACCAACTCTTGCCTGGGCGAGATTGCACACAGGGGGCACATTGAGGTCTCGCTCAAGCTACCTATCTCGCTCAAGTGAGACTACTCTCACTCAGGTGAGTGGCCTTCACTTAGGCGAGCCCTCAAACAGAGAGAAATATGGGTTGCAGCTGTTCTCGCTCAAGCGAGAGCTCCTCGCTTAAGCGAGAGCTTTACGTTTGAGCGACCATTCAGCTCGTCTGGGTGAGTTCAGCAGAACCCACCAGCTCTCCCTTGTGCAAATGCCAGATTCGAATCACACCCAAAACACAGGCAATGCATTTTCACATGACAAACAACATGAATCAAGCATCTATAATGTAAAACAGACCAAACATGCAAAGATAACTTAAAAATAGAGAAACCCTAGCTTTCCTTACTTGAACAAAGGCTAGTAGACAACGACAAACACCAAACAGTGAGCACCACAACTCCGGGAACAACTTTGTGAGCTGAAAATACTAACACCAGAACCAAAACAGGGTTACTACGATGAACCTAGTTGGAAACACAAAAGTAAAGCTAGAGAAGAGAAGATATGGTTTGAAGACTAACTTACATGGAATAGAAGTGGAGTTCAACTAGCTTGATGAGGAACAGGGTCAAACCCTAGTAGAGCTTTGAAAAGAGAGAAGAGTGAGTGAGGAAAAGGGGTTGTCTTGCAGAATGAGAGTAGAATGAGAAGGATTAGGGCTGGAAAAGAGCTTTGGAACACCCTATGGACTGGCCTTAGGCCTAATAGATAAGGCCAAACCCTTAAATATTAAGAGCAAAAAAAGTGGGTCTTACGAGATTTCTCTCTTTTTCCTCATTATTTTCTATTGTTTCTATTTTTAGCCAAATTAATTATTTGTTTAATTTTTTTGCAGAGGAAATCTGGATTATAGGTGTGAAGTAGTGTAAGTGAAGAAATGAAACTATTATTGAAGATGAAAGGGTTATGAGGGTTGCTTGCTGAAAGCACACGAAAAAACAGAGAAAAGAGCTACTTCACTTGGATTTGGAGAAAGATAATTGAGAAAGTTTTCTACACATTTATTTTCATTAAAACATTTTTATTTTGTAATACCATGATTTGATCAATCTTCAAAATATTGGAAATGACATGTTCTGCTATCTCATTTTCTCATTTCTCATTGTTACTCAATTACCAAATTCATTCTTTTCCATTATTATTTACACTATAACTTTTATGAGTTTTATATTTGTACCTTCAAATCTTCAAGAAGAAGGATAAATACTTCTTATTTAGTATGTGAAGCTTAACATTCACTAACACAATTAACATAAATAATTGAACCAAACTGTATGATCAATAGAATTACACAATCAATTTACAAACTCTAATGTTTGAAATTGTTTACTATATCTAATAAACATACATAAGATGTTTTGAGTAAAACATTCCTATTCATTAAAGTCATTTCATTTTCCAAAACCGTGCAAGACAAAATATAAATTCCCTAAAACAAGTGTTCCTTTGTTTTTAGAAAAATCCAAACAATAACCCAAACCTAAACCCTCTATATAAACATTACTAATTTAAAAGCCAATTTTTTTGGTAGAAAAAATATTAGCCGCTAATGTTAGTAATTAATTTAGAGACCAAATCACCTTAATGACAAATTTAAAGACAAATTTAAAAATTATTTTAATTATCAAAGGAAAGTGTTGACGGGAAAAAGAAAAAGAAATCCAAGAAAAGACATGCTTATATAGTTTGGAAAGATAATAATGATTAAGTAGCTCATCACAAGATGAAAGTGAAAAAACAAACTTGTATCTCATAACTGGATATGAGTTATCATCATTAAGTCAAATAAGTTCTGTGTCATTAAGAGACAAGAATAATTATACCTAAAGGCATCATATTTCCATCTCAAATGGAGCAATTGTTAAATGGATCTAACTCTTTGGAAGGTGGTGTTCCAAAATCATTTGGGAGCACATGTACTTTGCAGTCATTGGATTTGTCTGACAATATGTTGAATGAAGATTTGACAGTCATATTTAATCATTTGTTTGGATGTTCTATATATTCATTTCGAGAATTATATCTCAATCAAAATAAATTCAGTGCAACACTAGCTGATTTCTCAATATTTTTGAAGTTGGAAATGTTGGATCTATCGAGAAATGAATTAAAGGATATGGTTCCAAAATCAATTCACAATGCTACTGTTTTGCGTTCATTGGACCTATCCAATAATCATTTGAGTGAAAATCTTCCAGCAATAATACATCACTTATCCCAATGCCAGATACTCATTGCAACATTTAGATCTGAGCATGAATCAAATTAGTGGCATTTTGCCCGACACCCTCTCAATGCTCTCGTCATTAAAAAAGTTATACCTTGAGAATAACAAGCTAAATGGGACAACTTTTAAAGATTTTCAATTTCCAATTGAACTTCAGGAATTGCATTTGATGTCAAACTCTTTGAAAGATGTGATAACGGACTCTCACTTTTATAATATGTTAAAGTTAAAAACATTGATGACTTACTTTAGAATCTAGTCAAAATTGGACTCCATCTTTTTAGTTGAATAATATTCTATTGAGGTCATGCAAGCTAGGACCGTTGTTTCCCATATGGCTAGAGAAACAAAATGAATTTAAAAACCTTGACATTTCAAATAATGGAATATCAGGTATTGTTCCAAAATGGTTTTAGAATAAATTTGAATTGCCAAATTGGATCAATATTAATATTTCATGCAACAATCTACAAGGTATGATTCCAAATTTGTTACTAAAGAATCATTATTATTCCATTATTCTTGCATCAAATCAATTTACATGAATTATACATTAGTAAAATTTTACCTTAACCAGATTAAAAATGCTATGATTACATGTAATTGAAAGCTTGTTAGCCAAAGAATTTGTAGAAGCACAACTTGAGTTTCTTTATAATTTGTGAAATAATCTATATTAATTGTTAAATTTCTTGATAATTCATTTTAGTGTTAAGAAATTAAATACCAGTCATCTTATAATTTAAGTAACATTTAACTAATAAGATGTCGAATTTACTCTTTATTAAATAACATTTTACATTATTTCACTAAAACAAAGTATTTTTTACTGGTAATTATTTTATGGTGATAATTTAATACATTATTTTTTCTCTATGTTAATTTTACATAACCACTACAATAAAAATTGATTTTAGCAAGAGTTTTAATTACGTTTCTGGAAATTTTAACCTCGTTAGATATGTTATTCGCAGTTTAACTTTTTTCAGATAAAATCAATGTCGCTAACAATTTATCAAGAGTTTTAAATAACTCATGCTAAAACGAAACTTTCCTATTATTTGATAACTCCGTAAATTATTAGGGATTTCAAACTCTCGTAAATTATCAGAGTTTTGAAACCCCAGTATTTTTTATAGGTTTCAAACCCTCCGTATTTCTCAATGGTTTCAAACCTCCAATACTTTCTAGATATTTCAAACTCCTATTACATGAGTCATCATTTGAATTAATTTCATCGATTGATTTTTTTAATTACGTAACTTAATTTTTTTAATGCAAATAAATACACGAGACAATTGAGAAGATAAAAAACAAATATTTTAAAATGATGGTATTATCTTGAATATAACATTCATTAAAAGAAAGAAAAAGAAAGAAGTACACAGTTTACAACTTATGTAGAATAATGTAAAACAACACAGTTAGGTAAAATTAGAAAACATTACAATATTTTTATTCACAATTATAAAAATAAACAAATGAAAATTAAATAACATTCTTTGATATGGATTTTTATGTTGATATTCTATATATTAAAAATAATTCTTTGATCAAATACTTAACGTATAAAAAATAATCATAACTAATAACATTTAAATATTAATATAAAAAATATTTAGATATTAAAATTTAAATATTACGACGATGGCTGTCCAGTTGTTCTGTCGTTGTAAAGTAGAGCACAAAATTTTGTTTATGGCACTTGGGATTATCTATGCAATTGTAATTAGAGAGCAAACAAATTGAACTCTAAGACTTTGTTCATTTGGGTAGATGGATTTGAGGGAGAGGGAGAGGGAGAGGAAGAGGATAAGTTTGAGTGAATTTGAGAGTAAAATGTATGTTATTTTTTTTTAAGGAATTTAGAGGTGATTATGAGTGAATTTAAAGGTAAAGTTTATGAGAGTTTGTGAGTGATTTGATTGATGTCATAGATAAAAAAATATTTTAATATATTTAAAAGAGAAATTACCATTTTGCCCTTTATGTAATAAATAATATAAATTAGTATTTGTATAAGTTTTAATCAATTTTTAAATTTTTTATTTAATACTACATTTTAAATAAATAATTAACAAAAGTTAATAAAATAAATTAATTATTTTCATGAAATAAATTTTACCAAGCATGGAGGCAGGAGTATGGATCGAATCCACAAAGAAGGGATCAATTCCACTCTCCCACTTGCTAGAAAAGGTTGCAGTGAAGTCCAACAAAGAGGAGATATGTTCCAAAGCTTGAGGGGATCGGATTTGAATGTTTGGGATCAGTTCCAAGGTTCAAGGGATCTGTTCCAAGCTTCAAGATGCATGAAAAATGAATGGGATCGGTTCCAGGCCACCATAGATCGATCCCTTGCACTGAAATTTCTCACGCAGTCACCGCTGAAGCTGAACAACGTAGGTGTTATATGTCCATCCTTCAGTCATCCTTCAAATCCGACCTGCACAAACGAGATCAAAAAAATCATCTATCCCCCAAATCATTGTAAACACTCGCCCATATATCATCTAAAACGAACATCATTCTTTCCTGCTGATCCATCCTTTCATTTACGCTGAAACAGAAAATCCTCTAAAGCGAACATGGCCTAAATCTCATACAGTTGCAACTGCTACACCTGACACGACAGCCAAAGCCAAATGCATCATTCCAATGACATGATTAGTGGCATCAAAAACAAGGAAAGGGGGTGGCATAGTACTTTTTCAGACGTGTTAAATGCTTTACAAAATTTGTATTTTATGCTACTTTATTTTTATCTTTTACCATAAATTGTGTTATAATTTAAAGTATTATTAAAATAAAACAAGTAATTGAAGAGTGACAAATCAAGAGTACTAAAAAAAGTTGATACTCTATATTTTTAATCAATAATAACAATAAATGTTGTTCGAACGGTACATCATGGGTTGGACACGATGACGACTGATTCCCATACCTGTCGAGTGCCATGAAAACATCAAGTTGAAACTACTGGGGTCGTGGGAACCCTCATACAGTTCAATCTTTTATCGATATGGTGAGACTTGAAGATTTCAACGTTGTTTTCCTTATAAATACTCGAATTTGATCCCGAAAGATAGATGACATCAGAAAAATAATAAAGTTTAAGTGTGTATTCTTATATGGGTGATGATTTGAAGAAGAGGAAGATGATCGATTTGGGTTGATTAGAAGGTGATATTTATTTTGTTCTTTTGTATGGATTTGGAGATGATAGTGGAGTGGATTTAACAGTAATTTTTGTGAAAGTTTGTGAAATATTTGATTGATGTAACTAAAAAAAATTAAATTTAATAGATAAAAATGTAGAATGACCTAATTGTCCTTGGTATTAAAAAAGTATAATAAAATGATATTTAAATAAGTTGTAATTAGTTTTTCATATATTATTATCATAAATAAAAATATTATAAATATGTATTAATTGAAAACAGAGTTGGAATGGCACAAAAAAAAGTGAATGGAATGGAATAGATTCCAAAAAAACAGAATTGGTTAAAAGGAAGGCTTGAAAGAGTTGGAATCGGATCCAACAAAAAGTTAATAGGTTCCATTGAAGCACTGCAAAAAGAGATGTGGTTACCCACAAAAAATATATTTGATTCCAAAAAAAGATATGTGGATCCACTATGCAAGACTCAACGCTGCAGCATCGTCAATAACGAGGGAAATACCGTAAAATTAGCTCAATCACTCTTTAATCTTTGCATGTTAGAGGGGTGAGATGAAATGACATATTCGTCAAATCATCGTTGTGTTTCGCTTTCAAATCTAATGAAAAGAACACAAATATTCTTTATGTTCATTGCTTCCTATCACTTCTACACAGTAATCACCCACTTAAGAACATAGTCTAAGAATGATTTATGTGTTGACCCTTGTGGCAAGAAGGAGGACTATTCAGTAAGATACTGAGAGGTCCCTGATATCTGTCGTAAAGGATATAGAATTAATATTTTATTAATCAATTTTTAGAAAAGATCAAATGTCACTCTTTCATCTACGTTATTTATTTCTAAAGGTTAAATAGGCAGGCTTCCGCTTCTCAACTCACTCTCATTTTATCCAATTACATGTCAACCATGCAATTAAATTCTATTCACGTTAATTAATTGATTTCTCAACACACGATATCGAAGAGAAAAAAGAAAAATATTCATAAGGTGCAGAGGAAAACATTGACATTAACGTGGCAGGATTTTTTTTTAATTACTTTTTTATGATAAATTTTGAGTTGATCACACGATTTCATGACGGTTAAAAGAGAAGTTATGTGTATAGATATTTCCAATTTGTATCTCCAGAAATTAGAAATCGTATTCTAGGAAGAAAGTGAAGAAAGTGAATATAAAATATTTATCCAGATAGATAAATATATGTTAAACTAAAAAATAATTAGTTTTTAGAAAAAAGAAGAAAGTGAAGTAAAAGAAAAATTAAAGAGAAGAATGATGACTCGTGGAACCATGTATATTCTTTTCCACCCATTTTTTACGGCTGTTTGAATGTCATTTTTAAGTGTATTAGAATGCAACTGTGTTTTTTTTTCTTGTCATAGGCTGACGAGCTAACCTGACTTATCTATAAAAAAGCAACTTTGGATTTAAAAAGTAGAAGTAAAAACAAAAGTTTATTAACATGGTTATAGAGGTTTCTCGAATACCAATTTATTGTGTTTCCATTTTACGTTTTCAGTTATATGTTGTTTGTCTATTTTTATTTATTATTTATTTATAATTGTCCTTCAATTCCATTCGTGTGTTTTAAGTCATTTTTTTATGTATATCTAAATTTTCTTTTCATTCCTTTTCAAATATGTTGCAGTTGTTCTTCACAGTGGCTTTGTCCACGGTTCCTCTCACCCTTTAATGGAATACACACTTGGTTCTAACTAATGCAATGAAATTAAATTCATTTTTAAGTGAATATATAGAAAATATACGTAAAATTAATACAACCCGTAATTATACATTATATATAAAGTCTACATATATTATAACTGCTATTGAAAGGAAAAAAACAAGTAAATATGGAATGACTAAGATAATATTACCAACTAGCCTCTAATCCACCTCTTGTATTTGGCGACTTTTATTATTATCATGCGACAGATATTGTCGATTAAGTTATTCAACACCTAAAATATACTTGTTGCCAAGGACAACTGATCAGAATGGAGCCAAAGGTTCCACACAAGCCTGTAATGAATCCAAGTGTCATACTCACATAAAATGCACGATTGATAAGGAAATTCCCATCTTCGTCTGATTCAACATTTTGTTCATGTGGTGGTTCCTCTGCAACACACAACTTGTCAAGTGGTTTCCCACAAAGATTGGAATTATATTCATAACTTGAAGCGTCAAAACTTTGTAGCTGAGTGCCAATTGGGATTTGCCCTGATAAATTATTATGAGATAAATCCAACATGGTAAGCCGATCAATTTGGGTAAGGCTGGTGGGAATTGAACAGAATATTTGATTTCTTGACAAATCAAGAAATTCAAGTGAGGTTAGCCTTCCAATATTAGAGGGAATTTCTCCTGTCAAATTGTTTCTCGATAAATTTAATGAGATAAGCTCAAACAAATCCTCTATCTCCATTGGAATTTCTTCTGATAATTGGTTGCTTGAAAGATCAATACTTTTCAGAAGCAATAGCTCATTATTTAAGAATATATGATCTGCACCTTTCCATGTCAACAATGAATACAAATCATAGTAGTTCATGTACTGTCCAATCGATCTAAGGCTGACAAAATACCCCTGGTGTGTATAATCTATCAATGAAGTCTTTTGAGTCATTGAAGTAAAATTTTTGAAGCATTTGGGAATTCTTCCAGATAGACTGTTCAGTGAGAGATCCAAGAGCTGAATGCCTTGTAGATAACAGAGTTGAACTGGTAAACTTCCAGAGAAGTTATTCTTTCTCAAGCTTAATATTTGCAAATCTTGATATATTTCCCCAATCCAAGAAGGGATAGGTCCTGATAATCTATTTTCTCCCAAGTCAAGCATTACTATCTTTATGCAATTCCTTAGGGAGAAGGGGATCTCCTTGGTTAAGCTATTGTTTCTTAGTAATAATGCTTGAAGTTCAACAAGTGATCCCATTGAAGTAGGAATCATTCCTGAAAAATTGTTGTGACTCAAATCTAAATACGCCAATGATTTGAAATGGTTCCAACAATCTGGAATTTGTCCAGATAATTGGTTGTTTGAAAGGTCAAGTTGGCCTAAAGCTTCAACTGTCCCATTCGCACAAATAAATGAGGAAAAGTCTGAAAATTTATTTTGAGATAGATCAAGAAATGCTGATCCCCTAAGAAATGATGGAATAGGGCCTTCAAACTGATTGGATGCGAGGACTACAAAATGAGGAGTAACATCCAAGGGAAAATTTGGAATTGTACCTTTGAGGTTATTGAATGAAATATTCATTTTTGTCATTCCTTGTATTGCAACCTTAGCCCAAAACCATTCCGGAACAAAATCTGATATTCCACAGTTAGAAATGTCAAGAATTTCAATGTCATTTTGTGTGTGGAACCATTTAGGAAAAGTTGGACCTAACTTGCAAGATCTCAACCCTATGTAACCCAATTGAAATGTTGGGGTCCAGTTTTGGCTAAATTCCAAAGCCAATGAGTTGTCTGATAGATCCAACAACTTCAACTTTGACATGTTTGCAAAATGAGAGTCACTCATCACACCTCCCAAAGAGTTCAAGTTTATTTTGAGAGTCTCCAGCTGAGTAGGAAATTGAATATCTTTGGGAATCTTTCCATTTAGCTTGTTTTCATCTAGAGATAAAGTTTTTAAAGAAGAGAATGTTGAGAAATCAGGTAGTGTACCCTTGATTTGATTCATTCTCAGTTCTAACTCTTGCAGCGAGGATCTAGCACATCCTGACAAGTTTTGGATTATCAGTGGAAGCTCTTCATTGAAACTGTTATTGGATAGGTGTAACAAACGCAAAGTACATGTGCTCCCCAATGATTTTGGAACACCACCTTCCAATGAGTTCGATTCAATTGATAAAGACTCCAACTGAGGTGGAAATTTGCTACTATCAGGTATCTTTCCACTCAACCGGTTCACAGAAATATCCAATATTTTCAAATTGGAGAATATTGAAAAGTCAGGTAAGGAGCCAGTTATTTGATTGTAACTTAGGTACAACTCTCGTAATGAGTGCCTCACACAACCACTAGATAAGTTATGAACAATTGATGAAAGATCTCTAGTCATATTGTTTCCGTATATGTTTAAATATTGTAAGGTGCACATATCCATGAAGGATTCTAACGCCTCACCCTTGAGTCTATTAGAGGAGAGATCGAGCCGTTCAAGAGAATGCATCATCAAACCAAAATGATTTGATGCAGGAGCCTCCAAGAGGTTATTACCATAAAGGTCAAGCTCAAAAAGATTGTAACTGATATTTGACACCAATTGGAATATCATGGATGATGTAAACTTGTTCCAGGAGAGGTCAAAGACAGAAAGGGAAGTAGAAGAATTGAGCTTTGAAGGGCTCAATGAATGGATGAAATTATCAGAAAGGCTACAATCAGACAAGCTTAATTCTCTGAGTTTTGGTAAATTTCCAATGATTTGCAGCCAACTATGAGAATTATTAAGATTAGCCATCAAACTTAAGTCAAGATGGGTTAACGAGGTGAGATTAGACAACCAAAGACCTCCATCATGAAGTTTGAGCGCTCCACCATATCCAAGATAAAGCTTATGCAAGTTTGACAGTTTCCCAAGTTGAGAAGGTACATTTCCTTCTAAAGAGTTATCCTTAAGATCTAGATGTTGCAACTTGGAGAGATTTCCAAGTTGACAAGGGATTGAACCCTCCAGGAAATTCCCTTCAAGATTTAAGTAATTCAAATGTGAAAGAAGACCAAACTGGTTTGGAATCCTTCCACCAAAACCAGAATTTGACAAATCAAGGTGTCTCAAATTTCTTAGAGAACCAATGAAATATGGTACTTGAATACCTTGAAATCGATTCCAACTGAGGTTTAAAACCTCTAAGTGTTGCAACTCTAGCAGTGACTTGCTGATGATGCCACTGAGAAAAAACTCATCCATAGCAAACCAATCACCATGAAGATCAACTATTAGTATGTGGTGAGTTAAATTGCTACAGATAATGCCTGTCAAAAATAATTTAAATAATTTAACTGTAAGTCAAAATTTCATATTAAATAAAAATAATAAAATTAAATACCAAATAAGAAAAAGATTCGTAAAATTCATTATTTAAAATTTTAGATTAAAAATAGTGACATGTGAATTAAAACTAAATGTCTCATATATATATATATATATATATATATATATATATATATATATATATATATATATTCCTAATAACCCCTCAAATAAAAATATAAATCCATCAATACCTTTCCATTGGCAACAATCAGGAGTGGTCCAAGATGAGAGCATGCCATATTTATCAACGAAGGCAGTCTTTAAGTGGAGAAGTGCCTGCCTCTCCCTCTGCATGCACCTCACCCCTTTTGCACAAACCTGGTCATCCTGTGATACCAAACACACGAAAGTTAAGATTAGAATGAATTTGGTATAAATTGACATCATTTTTTAAACTGTGGAATTCCCAAACGCATAAGCTCATACTGTGAAGAATAACAATGCCAATGGCCTTATATATAACATACTCTAAGTACTAGAAACTTCTTCAACAATAAAGACTAGAACTTCTTTCTAGAATAAGAACTATAACAGAGGAGAAAAAAAACAGAAGACTTAGAAATTTCTCGTCAAAAAATAAGAAAAGGAAATAAAGAAGACTTGGGAACATAAGCAGTTAACTTTTTCTCCATGATGTATCAAATTCCCATTTTTGTAAATTACATTTCCATTCCATTATTTGATGATAAAATGTTTAAATGATTTGAATAAGTTATTTGATGTTCAAATAATATTTTTTTTCCATACCTTACAAAAAGGCATTTAGTGTTAAAAACGTCTAATGCATCGTTTTAGAATTAATTTGGTTATTTTATAAAAAAAAAAAACAAATTATTTTAATAGTTTCATCCCACTGCCAAAATTTTTTATCTTTCATCACATCATTCATAATAATAATAATAATATTTTTTTAATTCTTTTTTAATTTAAATTAAAGTTTAGTAAGTATTGATAATTATAGATATGAATATTATGGTATTTATATCCTATCTGTCTTGGTAGTATATAGGTATAGAAAATATTATATGAGTATTCATCTACAATATTCATTTTTCACATATATTTATATTTGTATGTATAAATTTTTTTTACATCTATTTTGAATTGAGTACTTAACCATGTGGGACTTATATTTATATTTTTCTTTAATTTTTTTTATTCATTAATCATTATAAAGCAACACTTAGATGAAATCTTACATATAAAAAAATATTAAATTCATAATTAAAATTTAGATGAAGATATTTTATTTTTATGATAATGATATTAAATTATTATATTATATTATATGTTATATAATTGTAATGATAAAATTAAATTTATGATAATGAGTTAAAAAATAAATATAATAATATAAAAAACCATTAAAATAATATTTTATATGATAAAGAAATAATAAACAAAAGAAAACATAACATCACACAAAAAAAATATGTATAATATATATATATATATATATATATATATATATATATATATTATATTTGATATATAAAAAAATTTTAAATATTAAATTAGTTGAACTTTTGATGATTAATGAAATTGTTTAAATACAAAATACTTTACAAATAAAATAAAATTAAAGATAAAAGTAAATAAAGATAATTTTTTAATTACTTAGTAAATATTAAATATTTGAAATTGAGAAAATCAAATATTTTTATATGAAAAAATTTAAAAATAAATAAAATTTAAAAATAAATAAAATGTGAGATTTAAATAATATTAATAATTAAAAAATAGATACATATGTTTAAATATTTTAATAATTGTAACATACTCCAGAAACTTCTTTCAAGCATAAGGACTAAAAGAGGAAGAGGAACAGAAGATTTAGAAATTTCTTGTCAGAAAATAAGAAGAGAAAATAAAGAAGACTTGGAAAGATAAAGAAGACTTTGAAAGATAAACGTTAACCTTTTTTCCATGATGTATGAAATTCCCATTTTTTATAAATTACATTTCCATTCTGTTATTTGATGATAAAATGCTTAAATAATATGAAAAAGTTATTTGAGGTTCAAAACATCTCTATGAGTAGGCTTGTCAGCTTTGCATTTATGTTCCAACAACTACTATGCATGTTAATCCATTATTACTCGATCAAACTTCTTAAATAGTCCAAAGAGTCATTTAAGTTGGCATATTGTCTAACTGTCTAATTTTATATTTACAAAAAAATCTTGAATATATATATATATATATATATATATATATATATATATCTTATTTTTTTATTTTTTATAAATTTTAAAAATACAAATTTTTTAAAATGTAATTATATGATTTTAAAATTTTATAAATTCCTGTTTCAATTAAATTTATATCAAATTTTTTAGATGGACTTAAAAAATATTTAGTAAAAGATTATAAATTTTGTAGACACATATATGTATATATGTCTATGTATTTTACGAAAACATGAGAATATTATTTCTACAATTCAAACAAATTTATCTTTTTATATATTTTATTATTTGTTGCAAATATGTTCAAATAATTTTTACAAAAATATTTTCTAAAATATAAATTTAAATAGAAAAAATGTTTTAAATTATAACTAAAATAACATTGTATTAAAAAAAATAACAGTATGTGTAGAACTATACATTTTAAATAAAATTAATCTTTTTAAACGTAATTTTAATTTCATAAATATAAATAAACAATTGTTCACTTATTAATTTTTCTTTTGTTAATAACTTTAATCACTGAAAAAATTATTTAAGTAAAAAAGTTATTAATAAGTAACATACTAGTCTGAGTAAATAAAATATTTATATTTATTATTAATATGTATCTGTTAAACATATCGACCTAGTATTATTTGAGGTCTATATGAAGGGTGCCAATATTTTTTTTTTTTAAATTAAATTGTTTCATCGTAATTGGTATGACATATTTTTTCGATCGAACAAAAAATGTATGTGAAATCTTTTATACCTTGGAATACTATAAATATTCATAAATATTTTTACATTTTATCTTTTAAAAATTTCGAATAAAATTATTTTAAAAATAGATTTCTGAAGTATAAATTTAAATAAAAATAATAATTTTTAAGTACAATTTAAATCAATTTATTTAATAAAATGTTGAAGCAAATAAATTTGATTTTTCTATAAAATAAATTTAAATAAATTGTATCAAAATATAAATTTGAAAAAAATTAACTTTTTACAAATAACTTTAATTTTATAAATCTAAATAAAATAATAAAAATATAAAAAATTAAATTTTAAATCATTTTTTTATGATTAATACTTTTTCATTAATAATTCTGTTTTGATCACTTGAATTTTAAAAAAAAATAGTTAACGGGTATTGACGCGCTAATATTATGATATTTATACATATTCTATTAATAATTATTCGTGGATAATTATTAAAGATATTTGGTTATTAAAGCTAAGCATGACATGATTATGATTATGATCATTGTTAAAAAATTTAATAACCAAATTATTTTTCACGTCGCTCTTGAAACAATGAATGAAGCTTGACAATCTTTCCAAAAACTTGAGTCATTTTCTTCTTCTTACAAAACGTTATCCTAATTTTCTTCACTAACACACTTTTTTCATTTGTGTTGACCTTCACTACAACATATTAAGGTGATTGTATTTTCTTTACTTGATCAAACATATATTTCAAAATGACAAATGCAATGCAAATTGTTTTTAACTTTTTGAATAGACTCAATAATAAATTCTTAGTCAATATTTGAAGAATGTAGAGGTATGATTTGTTCAAAAGTTTGGTGTATTAGTAGACATAACTCTTTTGAAGAAACTGTTGCCTTCTTGCAATGAATAGGAGGTTCCAAATCAAGGATAACTTCTAAACCTTCAAAATAAGAAGAAAAAAAAACTACAAAAAAAAGCATATGTAGAGGCAAAAATACTTTAGATTCATGCATTAAATCTTTACTTCTCTTCTACCTTTGCACTTTTACTTTTATAATTTTTATAATATATATATATATATATATATATATATATATATATATATATATACATTAATAACTATTTATTAAAAACTAGAGGTGATAACAATTTAATGAAAACGAAATTGTGAGGTAATTTCTGTTTTTAAGGAGTATGACAGTCCTGTGAGATTTACTTTGGATAGTATGTAGAAGTAACAAAAATCCACAAAACAGACAAAAAACAAATTGCTCAGTTAGATTTGACGTATTCAAACAACTTAAACTGTGTCGGTTTACTCTGTGCCCTGGATTTGATTTATCTTTAATTCAATTAGTAAATTGCATATAATATTTGAATGCATCACTCTCTGGTTTGATTAAAAATTTAAAATAATTTAATTACTTTGACTCGAATAATGGAATTGATTAGATAGATTATTCCAAACTGATAACCACATTTATTTTCTCTCACTAAAATATACATAATTACTACTAAAAATTATTATATTATATAAAATTTTTTCTTGTAAATTTATTAAAAAAAATTATAAAAATATTCTTTCTATTATTTTTCTAAAAATCGTAATTGACAGATAATTTTTTTTGAATAATTAATTTTTTATAAAATTATAAAATTTGTAATTATTTCTTACCAAATTTATTGTAAAAAATATTTTATATAAAAAATATTTAAAAAAAATTTAACAACAATTTCTTACAAATTTTTTTTCTTAACAAAATTTATTTTTCATGAAATAAATTTTAAAATAAAATTGGTAAAAAATATAAAACTTTTTTAGTAATGAATGTTACATATTTAGTATTTAATTTTAATCATTAGTTTTTCCTTTTAAACAAACTTTTTAATGTGAATTGTAAATTTACTTTACTCGACGGTTACCTTAAAAAACATATTTTATAAATTAATGATTATATATTAATTTAATATAATTACTCTAATAATTGATTTTTGATTTAATTTAGTGGGAGAGTATTTTCTCCAAGAACAATTTGACGTGTATCTCAATCCAAGCACTTTTTTAACATTTTTTTTTCATTTATAATTTTATTTTATAATTTTATTTTTTTTAGTAAAACTTGTTTGATTTTATCAATTTTCATCTCAGTCTTATTATTATTATTTTATTATGATTATTATTACGATGATGATTATTATAATTATTATTTATATTTGATTATTTTTCTAACATTTTATATTGTTATATTAAATTTACAGTTTCGTACATGAAAATTGATTATTATTAGTATTTTATGTGTTAGTTGTAAACATGTCAAATCTTACAAAATTTGAATTTGTGGCCGTATGAGAGATTAGATGCTAAAATACACTTAGATGCAATGCGTCTTGATGATGTCATTAATGAAAGAAATAAATCATCTTAACAACTAATTAACAATATCTTGACAATGGATTTCACAAATACTCTAAATTTACTTCATTTCTACTTGTGGTTGAAACAAATGAGTTTTTGATAAAAAATCATGAGAGTCGCCCAACTAATTCTGCTCCATTCCATAAGTGAATGCAACAATATCTTTGATTTATATTTTCATGGTCATGGTCATGGCCTTGGTTGTGGTTATGGTCGTGCTAGGGATCATGGTTGTGGACATGGTCATAAAGTAAATTTCAAAGATTTTATAATTAGAAGTGGAACAATAATGTTAAAAAGGGAAAATAAAAAGGTGAAAATAATGGAAAGAAAGATGAAAATTGAAGTTATCATTAAAGGCCATTTGAGTTGTATTTGTTGTATACTAAAACATCTTAAACAATAAGGAAAAGAACATAAAAACACACTTTGCTTATGAAAATGATGATTTTGATTATGGCCTTATGGATTCCACCTAATATTGTTGTTTTCTTTGCTAAACCAAATGGAAACATTGATCACGTTATTAGTGATGAAAGTGTTAAGAAATAAGTTTTTTATTTTTATAAAATGGTAGAAGAAGTCTCTACGTGATGAAGTATTTAATTTATTTTTATTACAATTTAAGGTAAATTTTCTATGGTATTTTTACTATATTGATTTAAAATATGCATGTATAATGTTGGTACTATGTATAGGTATAAAAATCGATTTGTCTTTTGTATTACAAAATATATATATGTGAACTGAGCGTATGATGAACATTTATTATTATACAGATCTTATATAGTAATTATTATAGAAGTGTGAATGAAGATATTCAACCAATATGATACATTGTACATGTAATACATATGAATATCTTTTAAGTTAATGATATATTAAAATATACATATTATATGTAAGAATGTGAAATAGGGGTTTTGATATGGATTTGTGATTTTTATTTTGTTATACTATACATATATAAAGGTTCAAAGATTTTCGGAGATGATATTTTATACTTAGTTTTATTTAATATGACTTGCAAAGTTGATTAATTTTGGGTGGTACATACAACAAGTTGAGGTTATTAAGTACATTAAATTTAATTATATATGATCATTTGGAATGCAGTAGTGTTGTATAGACTAATACATGTATTTAGGGCTGGTCAAAATGAATCACATTGTACTGCAGTGTTAAAAACTGCATTGAACTTAAGAATAGTTCGCCTGAACTGAACTGAACAATAATTCAGATGAATTGCACTGAACTGTTTTTTATTTTAAAAAACTGAACTTAATTGAATTACAATATGAACTGAATTGAACCTTCTTTCCGAACTGCACTATTTTTCAATCGAACTACACTATTTTTAAACTAAATTTCATTATTTTTAACTGAACTGCAATAGTTTTGAACTGAACTAGTTGTGTATTGTTTTTTAATTGTTTAACTAAATTATTCAGTTACAAGAAGATAAATGATCAATTCTATAAATATACTGTGTCAGAGTTTCTAGAATTTCTCACAATGTTCAAATAATATTTATTTTACCTAGACCTATAATATTATATTTTGTTTATATGTAATACATGTTGCACATTAAATAATTTGTTTTAACAACTTTAGTTTGATTTAATGTTATATTTTATTTATATGTAACATGTTTCATATTAAGTAATTTATAAGATTAAGACTTGTATCACTTAACTATTTTTTTCTAAACAAACTTAATTTAATTATTATCTATTATTTATTTTTATTCGGGAATACTCAAAAAAAGTTACATGAAAACGTCTCAAGAATCTCTTAACTCGTTTTTTCTCTATTTTTTTATTTTTTTTCCTAATGATTTTAGAACAGTTTTCGTAAGTTTATATATATATTTAGAAACATCATTTTCGAAAAAATATCAGAAACCAAATTCCGATAATTATGAACTACTTTATATATATATATATATATATATATATATATATATATATATATATATATATATAAGTATTTAATTTCTGACTCACGAAACTTTTGTTTTCACATAAATCTTGTAAATAATAAACATACAAATCAACATATGATTCATAGTAAACTTGAATCTTTAGTTTTTCTGCTATCTCAAAAGCTCAAGTAATCAAACGTCACACTTGTTTGGCATGATTGGTTGGGGCATCTGGATCTATTCTGATGCTAAAAATAGTTGAAAAAAATCATATGGACACCCACTTAAGAATCAAAAATTTCTTCAGTCTAATGATTTCTCATGTATTGCATGTTCACAAAGGAAAGTTGACAATGAGACCATCAACAGAAAAATTAGAAATGAGTCAATCTCCTTTTTAGACAAAAAAATACAGTGTGATATTTGTGGTCCAATACACCCATTATGTTGATCATTTAGATATTTCATAGTTTTAATTGATGCATCAACTAGATGGTCACATATTTTTTTATTATCAACTTGTAATCACATATTTACAAAATTATTAGCACAATTAATCAAGTTAAAAACTCACTACCCTGATTATCTGATTAAGAAAATCCGTCTTGATAATGCTGGTGAATTTAAATCTCATATTTTTCATGAGTATTGTATATCAATTGGAATTGAAGTTGAACATCTAGTAGCATATTTTGTTTGCACATGTAATCTTAGTGCATGGATTTGATGCAGCTAGCGCATGTGATCATGTAAGATTGATAAGACTTAATGAAGAATTGAAGTGATTGGTAGTTGATCAAACTTGGGGTTTATTGAATTTGAAATTGACATGAAGATCACAAAGTGTGAAGATTGGACTCGATTCGTAGACTTTATGATATAGTGTAAATGTCTTTTGTCTGTCTTTTCAATCTGTTAAAAAGGATTTTAATAGGTTAAAAGGCTTGTTGCATATAATTATAATATGAATGTATTCAATCAATTAAATTGTTATGCAATCTGTAAGACCCACAGAATTTAATTAATTAAATAATTAATTAATTAATAAATACGGGAGGGGTAATAATTATGACATTAAATTATGGTTGGTATGATGTGGAAAAGTGCTAGCTCATGTGGTTGAGAGTACTTTGATTGTGTGAGAGGACTTGGGTTTGAGTCCTATATATGTTAACTTTTGATGTTATGGTTTTATTATTTAAATCTATGAAAACATGTTCTTGTATATTAGGATAATTGAATTGTGATTACTAGCAAGAAATATGAATTGGTTAAGTGGTTTGATATAGACTTGGTGATTACACGGTTGTGGGTTCGAGCCTTGGAGAACTTACATTAAACTTTGTATTTTTGGCATTTTTGGTTTTGACGTGAATATGGAAAGGTGGGAAGGAAACCTAAGTGAGTGGGCCTCCAAAAAGGAGGCTGAAAGGGCAGCCATAGGGAGGGATTGAATGGCACATTATGTCTTATTCAATGCCATTTTCGTTTTGGTAATTAATCACTTAGTTTAGGCACACTTTAAAAAGGAAAATTAGGTTAAGGGCTAAGGTTTGATAAGCTGGGAAACTATACCTAAAGAGAGAGCGAAAATCTGAGAAAGTGTGAGGTTCTGGTGTGATTTTGCGTTGCTGAATAGGGAGGAAGCAAGGAAGGTGGGTGATCAAGGGGAATCCTACAAATTGTCAAGCTTAAGCGAAGGAGAACCAGGTTAGGGGAGTGGGACGCCGTTGTTTTATTTTAAATAATGATAATATGTGATGTATGTTAAATTGAATGTCTATCTGCTGATGTGTTCACGAATTTCTGCATTTCTGGAAAATTTCCAGAAATCGCCTGGCGGGTGACGAATCACCGCTAGGCGACTCATCTGTGTAAGCTGGTTTTGGAGTTCTGGAAGGGAAACCGCCTGGCGGCACATTCCCGGCCGCCAGGCGACGCATGGGGTTCTTATCATTTTCTGGATTTTGGGATGAAGGGCTTGGCGGTGTTGATCCGTCCGCCAGGCGACGCAAGCGTTAGGTCTCGAATTTGATAATTTTGGGGTTTTGGGTGATTTCCAAACGGGGAAAACTCTAGGATAAGTCATAGAGAATAATTGGATGTCGAAATTCTTGTTGAAGGCTGTGATATAAAAGTTTAATCGAATAGAACAGTACAACTAGGTATTAAGGTTGAAAGATTGGGAAAATTTGGTACTGTGAAGTGCAGGAGAGTGAAAATTCTGAAAGGAAAATTTATGGAGTAGGTACAGTTAGATAAGGGGCTTTATGATAATGTTAATTTTTACCATTATCCAAGCTATATTTCATTAGCAAAATCATCTCTTCCAAAGCTTTTAACCTACTTAATCCTCAATTTTACCTTACTTTTGTAAATAAATACATTTTTGGGTTACATTTATCTAAATATACCATTAATCCCCATTTTTTGTGTCCTTTTTGTAGATGGGAAGCTTTGTCCAAAAATCCAGATTAATGAGTGACCCGGAATAGCAAGGAGAAGAAGAAAAATGCCAACAGGAAGTGCCTAGCGACACGAAGCAAGCGCCAGGCGGAACAGACTGCCAGTCAAGCGCCAACCAAGCGCCAGCCAGGCGCCCCTGTTACGAACCGCCTGGCGGTAACTGGACACCGCCGGGCGGTAGCTGCCAGTTTTGCCCCTGTTTGCTCGATACCGCCTAGCGGTGAGACCCTTCCGCCAGGCGCCAGTGTTCGCTGATGTGGCAAGTTGGCTCTTTTTCTTCTGTTCTCGCGAGGGAAAAAGGATCTTGGACACTTTGGAGTTCGAACAACACGTCTTGGAGCGCTTGGAGATCTGCTAGGGCTTGTGGGAACAGCTCCATCTTCCTCTTTGTGTCTCCTTCCTCCTCCATTTCCATTTTGTAAGCTTGAGCTCTCCATGACAATGGAGAGCTAAACCCATTTTTGTTGGGGTTAGATGTAGCCACTGAACTCTTATGTATTTTCGAATGGGTTGAATATATATATATGCTTCTTCCATTGATTCCTAGTATCTTTGTTTGTGCATTTAAAGCTTGCTTTGTTTTACCCATTCATTGCATGATATTTGGGTCATTAGGTATTGGAAAATATCTCTTGAAACCTTGAATTGGAACAAGATACCTAATGGAACTTGTATCTAGGAATGGAACTTGACCCATTAGTTGTCTTAAACCCTAATTTGTAAAGCGGGTTTGTTTATTTAGGGATTCAAGGAATTGACTCTAAATAAGGAAACCTAGGCTCATTCAACTAAGGAATTAGAGTTTGAGTAAACTTGTGGGTTGACATTAGTAATTAATGGAGAAAAGTTTTATTGCTTAATATACATGAGAGTGAAGTAGGTGAAGTCTAACTCCAACAATATCAATCCATTGCATTTCTAGCCTTTACCATTTTCTAGAGTCTTCAAATATCCAAGTTCAATTTTAATTGTTTATGAAATATTTACTTTCTTGCATATAAAAACCCAAATCGTGAATTTATTCATTAGTTTAAATTAGTCACTAATTACACAATTATTTAGTATACACGAGTCTCTTGGGAAACGATATCCCGGTCTTACCGGTTACTACTTGCGCGACTTGGTACACTTGCCAAAGTCTTAACACTTTATATGCGTGAAATTGTGAGGACAGAGTGGGGTCTGGAGTCCGAATGGTGTATTGCAGAAATCTGGAAATTTCCAGATCTGATGCACCACCTGGCGGCGTGAAACTTGTCGCCAGGCGACGGCGATGGTAGTGCAGGAGTGGCGTTTTCTTGGTTGAGGGGGGGAAGTTGAAGGTTAAAGGAAGTTTTGTATGATAATGAGTTCAATTAGAAGACAATTGGAGTCATTGGGGATGGAGAGTTTTATGAATGAAATTTACCTAGATGGTGGGTAGGTTATGCGAAAAAGAGTACATGAGAATAACAGAGAACCAAAGTAAATTAGATCGTGATATGAGTTAAAATTGGTGTGATGGTAATATGTGATTTTGAGTTACATAAGTTAGAATTCTGTTTTATGTGCGACAGGTTGAATTGTGAAACCTTAGAGGTAATTGGTACTCTCAAGTAGAGATTTAGGACAAGGATGTTAAGTTGTAATGGTGAATTATATTAGCCTTGGTGACATTTTAGCTTGTTTTGAGGATATGTGGAAAAGGATTGGAGAGAAATTATAGGGTGAGGTTTGGGGAAATTGGGTCATATAGTCTGGTTGGACAGTTTGGAACTCGTGTTGTGCAGCTACTGGTATGGCGCCTGACGGCAGGGTTGAGACCGCCAGGCGATAGTCATCAATACATAGGGCCACTGGATTGAGTGGCGCCTGGCAGAGAGGTAGATTCTGCCAGGCGGACGGAGCAGTGACAATGGTGAACGGAAACATCGGCGCCAGGCGATAGTGAATGACCCACCGGGCGGTCGCGACTGAGGTTACGCGTTTTGACGCACTTGACGCCTGGCGGTACGCGACACCCGCCAGGCGATCTGGGAGCTGGCAGCGCTTGGCGGCACGTGTCCCTCGCCAGGCGATTTATACTGCTGCAGCTTTGAGTTTTAATAATGAATTTGTGGTCTACAGTGTGTCTAGTGATGCTTTAAGGGTGAGATTGCTGGTGTTCCTTGAGTTGTGGCTCGGAACGTATCCCTTGAGTTGTGGCTTGGGATAGGGGTTAAGCACATGGTATTCCTTGAGTTGTGGCTCGGAATAGCATCTCTTGAGTTGTGGCTCGGGATGGCGGATGGACACGAGGAACCTTTGAGTTGTGGCTCGGGTTGGCGAGTGTTGCCGGTGTGAGTGTGCTGGTTGTGGCCAGTACGGATGGGTCCAGATGGATTGCCCTCCTCAGTTGTTGTCTGATGAGTTTGGTAGTCTTGGGACGATACGGACTATGTTCGTATATGGGAACTCTAACTGGCGTTGCGGTGTATGATCCGTAGCATGATTTTCCGCACGTGCTCTATCGGTTGTGGCCGATAGGTGTGACAGCAAGTCACCTTGAAGTAATCCTCAGACGTTGTAGAACACGAATAATCTGATTGGGGGTCAGATGGTAGAAATTAAAGAATAGGACACTGTGAGATGTTTATGTTATGTATGAACTCTTGAGTTTATATGCTTATGTTTCTGTAACTTTATATATATGATTTAATTGTTAAGCTCACCCTATCTGCGTGTGTGTGACGATGATCGTGTACGCGGTACACGGGAGCAGATGTTGGTGATGCAGGTGGCTCTAGTGCAGCCTAGTCGCGAAGAGGGAATTGACTTGGGAAACTCTTATGTTTATCTACTTGTTTTTGAAAACATTTGTAAACCCTGATGGGTGACTTGATAATATTGTGGTTTTTGTTTTGTAATGGACGTTGTAAACTTTATCCGCTCATTTAATAAAGTTTTAAATTTTCCCGCGTTTTGGGAAAATGAGGTATTATTAAACGCATTGTTTTATTTATTTCATTTATTTATTTATAAATCAGTAATATCCTGCTGGGATGTTACACAATCTACTTATTTCACTTAAGTCAAGTGAAATCAATAAATTGTACAGACAAATCAACCTATTCAATTCACTTATGTGTAGACTATATAAGCTCGTTTTTCAGAGAGTGGGAAGAGCTCTGTGATTTTTGAGCGTGAAAATAATGAATCCGATTTGGAAAATTCTCTATCTCTGGATTACACAATGTGCAGCTCGTGATTGAAGATCTTTGAATGTTGGAGAAATTTTTGCTTGGTTTTGAAGCATTGAAGTACGTTTTAGTGGAAAACGGCAAGTGCACCGATTGCATGTAGCAAGTAATAAATATATTGTTCTCTCCATAGGAACTTATGCAACACATGACAAATCTCACAATTCACAACTCAAATAGACAACAAAACTAAAAAACACAAAGAAACGCTTTTTGATATTTTATCAAATAGTTGATGTGCAACAAAAATTTAACATAGATTATATACAATTGTCAAGACTAGATTTCATTCACTTTATTCTCATGCATTCACAAACATCTCAATTTCAATTTCATGCCAAAATCAACTAACAAGAATACTCAAATCTTATTCCTAGTGACTTTGAGTCTATGATAACTCATCAAGTTCCAATTCCTTGAATCCTCAATAAGTGAAATCCTGCATTAAGTTCAAGAGTCTTAAGATTACTAATGAATAATGTGCTATCCCTAGATACAAGCTCCATTAGGCATTCAATTTAAGTTCTAGGTTTAAAAGACATTTTCCAACATCTCAAGAACCACAAATCATGCATGGGTGGCTAAACCAAAACAAGCATTAAGCATGAAAATCAAATACTAACATAGAAATGGAAAAGCATATGGATTAACATCACAAAATGCACAAAATTCAATTTATTACATATAATCTCAACACATAGGTTTGCTCTCCATGGTGGGAACCTAGGGTTTATAAATTGAAGAGATAGGGAAGAAATGGAAACCAAAGAGAAGATGCAAGCCCTCCCCCAAGGTTCTTAGCAGCCACTCCATGCTCCAATTGTGCCTCCCATTTGTGTCTCCATCTCCCAATCGCAATCCATCTTCCTCTCCAACCCCAAAAGGGGGAAAACCACCATGAATGGAGGAGAAGACCCAAGGAGGAGTGGGAGAGCTTCCCAACACCCCTAGGAACTTTCAATAGGCTCTCCAAGCACCCAAAAGTGTTTTTCTATTGTGCAAAATGAGGAATCGTCCAAACCCTCACGAGAAACAAGATTAAAAACCTATTTTTTGACATGTCAACGACGCCACCGCTCAACCTTGTCTTCGCAACTCTCAGCGCCAAGTTTTACGAATTGAATGACACTCAGTCCCACTTTCCACCGCTCAGCTTTGTGGCACTGAGCCCCAATTCGCCACCGCTCAGCCTTGTGGTGCTCAACTCCACTTTTCCACCGCTCAACCTTGGGCAGTTTGGTAGCATTATGTATTTGAAGCACTAGGCGTGATTCCAATGGTGCCCGACACAGGTACCATTGGAATCAATATTTTCTTGTCGAATCATGCTCCCTTAAGTTCTTGCTTGTTTTTCGCCACCATAAATGTTTTCTATTAACTTATTTAACACACTTAAAAGAGATATTAAAGTCAAAATAAGCATAAAACAACTAAAACACAAATCAATACAAAATACACTAAACTTAAGAATATAACAAGATAAAAACTAGAAAAGAGTTGATTTATTCATAACAATAAACACACAAAAAAGGTAAAAATGGACATTATCAGTACGCGATTTGGTTGGCTATGGAGAGCCACCACCAAGGTTTGGTTGTTCCTTTGCTTCTGGGTACTTCCTGATGGGATTCCAAGTCTACAAGTGAGATCAATTATAGTTTTAGTTTGTATTTGATTTTTTTTCTTATATTTTTGTGACTTCAATTAAAGTTACATACACATTAGAGTCAACCATATACAACTAAATGATTCAACATGATATGATACTAGTGATGGTTGTAAGAGTTTGAGATGTCATCACTTGAGTCCCTATGTCTCTTAAGGAGGTTGAAACAACCGAACATGTCCTTGGGGATTTTGTCCTTTACTTTGATGGTAAAAAATGACTTAAACATATGATTGAAAAGGCACATGCATGCAAGTTTTTCAAAATAACTTCAAAAAATTAATAAAAAATGAATTTACTCTATTGCATATTCTGATTAAACAGAAAGATTGTGCCCTACTCACATACTTCATAAAAATAAATAGAGGTTAAAAAATTAAAGAAAAGACAAAAGAAGAAGAAAACAAAATAGTTTCTAGATAAATGATTGTCTTTTATAAAATGATCTCCAAAATTTATATTTTTAACTATTTTCTAAGTTCATCCTTCATTTATCGATCATTTATAAGTTATTTCTTGAACTATTTTTTTATTTATTTTTAATTTGTACTCTTTCGTATGTTCAGTTAGAAAAAAGTTAAACATAAGGATATTGATATTCATCGGACGCGAGACATTGCAAATAATACAGATCGATGAAACTAATTATATTACGAAATGCATTTTTAAGAGAATTTTCAAATCTTAACTTTGTCTAATTAGTTTTAAGTCGAATTTGATGTTTTTTTTCTTCTTACAAAGTCGTGGTTTGACAAAAAATTTCAATTCCGTCTTAGTCACCTTCCTTTTCATATTGAATTATTTTCAATTTATGTTTGTTGTTTTTTCCTTATTTTATTTGATAATTTTGTGTTGAAACATTCATGAAGTTCAATTTACTCATTAATAAAGAGAGTATACACTTAAAGTCATAACACGTCATTTGAAGACATTATTATAACTAAATTATTTATGTAGTCGTGTACTAATAGTTCTATCTTTGAAAAATTAATAATTTTTAAATCTATATTAAAAAAAAATAAGACTATTTTTAACAAATTTATCTTGCTATTATTTCGCAGAGTCTAATGGAAAATGGAACAATTGCCTTATATTCCAAGCATGACTAGGAATGTAGAGGTGTTTCTCTTCTTTCTCTCTAATTTCTTCATGTTTAACCAGAAATCATTTATGAAAATTAATTAAAGGAGAAAAGAAAAGTGGAAAAAAGTGGAAGATTGGATAAAGAAAAATATGGAGAGTTATCAATGTTAAAATCGTTTTGGAAGAACCTAAATGGAGAGCGTGATAACTGCCACGAATACGTTTAGTGATATTTATTTTAATATATATTGTTTAAAATTAATAAAAATCATAAAAGTATACGTAAATTTGATTAAAAATATTCTTAGTGAATATTCAAGAGTGGAACCTTCTCCAGATGTACATTGTTGGTAACACAGTTAGTGTAGAGCTTATTAAATAAAACATGAGAAGAAAATTTTGTAATTTTGAATAAATGTGTATACAAATAACATTAAATAATGCATCAGTAATCTTGTTTTTGAATTTAAAATCCGTTCATCTGTCGAATAGTGTAGAAATGGTCCACAAAATGAGTTGATTAGAGAAATATAAAACAGAATAAAGTAAGGAAGCAGAGTGCAGGAGAGTGAGAAAGAAGAACAGGTAATTTAGGAATTGGTATGTCTATAAATGTAGGAATTGGGAGTGCTAAATTTCACAATCCATATCAATCTAGTTCTATACTATTCAGTGTGTGTGATGATAATGAAGAATTTGAAAGCGATGATGTTAGTGGTGTGTGTGGTGTTGCAGGTTGTTAATGGAGAACACGAAATGAGATGCGTTCCAAAGGAGAGGGAAGCACTCCTTCAATTCAAGGCGGCCATTGACGATCGTTACGGCATGCTCTCTTCTTGGACCACTCCCGACTGTTGCCGGTGGGAGGGGATTCGGTGCAGCAACCTCACCGGCCACATTCTACGCCTTGATCTTCACGGCGAATATTGGAACTTCCCTCCACGATATATGAGCGGAGAGATCCACAAGTCATTGATGGAGTTGCCACAATTACAGTATCTCAATCTCAGTTCCAATTATTTTCCACACACTCCCATTCCAGAGTTTCTTGCTTCTCTCACAAACTTGAGATATCTTGATCTGTCCTCATCTCAATTTGCCGGAAAAATTCCAAGTGAGTTAGCCTCTCTTTCTCATTTGAAATATTTGAATCTTTCCTCAAATTATTATTTGGAGGGTTCAATCCCTCATCAACTTGGAAATCTCTCTCAGTTACAGTATCTTGATCTCAGTGGGAATTCTTTTGAGGGATACATACCTTCCCAATTTGGAAACCTTTCAAATTTGCGTAAGCTTTATCTTGGAGGATATGATAGCGCTCTCAAAATTGTCACCGCTGATCAGTGGCTATCTAATCATGTTTCTTTAACTCATCTTTCCTTAGAATCCATATATAATTTGGACAGTTCTCCTAGCTCGCTTCGAATGATCGCTAAGTTACCAAAACTAAGAGAACTGAGTTTAATTAACTGTGGTCTTTCCGATCATTTTCTCATCTCATTCAACCCTTCCAACTTCAACTTTTCTATTTCCCTCTCTGTCCTTCATCTTTCTCAAAACTCTTTCACACAACCGATGATATTCCACTGGGTGTCAAACACTACTTCTAATCTTGTTGAGCTTGACCTTAGTTCGAACCTCTTGGAGGGTTCCACTTCCACATATCGTTTTGGTTTCGCCATGACTTCGCTTGAACACCTTGATCTCTCCTATAATGTGTTGAAGGGTGAAGATTTGAAATCGTTCATGAATATATGCACCCTACATTCTTTAGACATGTCTGGAAACAATATAACCGAAGACCTTTCGTTAGTTCTTCGTGATTTGTCCAATGGTTGTGCTAAATACTCGCTACAAGAGTTGAATTTGGCAGTTAATCAGATCACAGGCTCTGTATATGACCTTTCAGCATTCTCATCTTTAAAAACATTAGATCTTTCTAGAAATCAATTGAGTGGGAAGATACCTGAAGGCATCAGATTGCCATCTCAGTTGCAACAATTGTCAATTGAGGCTAACTCTTTAGAAGGAGGTGTTCCGAAATCGTTTGGAAGCACATGTACTTTGGAATCATTGGATTTGTCTCATAATAAGTTGAGTGAAGATTTGACAGTCATATTTAATCATTTGTCTGGATGTTCTAGATATTCATTGAGAGAATTATATCTCCGTCAAAATAAATTCAATGGCACACTGCCTGATTTCTCAATGTTTTCAAAGTTGGAAATGTTGGATCTATCACATAATCAATTAAAGGATGGAGTTCCAAAATTACTTCACAATGCTACTATTTTGCATACATTGGACCTATCAAATAACAGTCTGAGTGAAAAGCTTCCAACAATAATCCATCACTTATCTGGATATGTTGGATACTCATTACAACATTTAGATCTCAGCATGAATCAAATAAGTGGCACTTTACCCAATACCCTCTCATTGTTCCCATCATTAAAAATATTATACCTTCAAAATAACAAGCTAAATGGGACAATTTCTAAAGATCTTCGATTTCCAACTAATCTTGAGGAGCTACATTTGATGTCAAACTCTTTAAAAGGTGTGATAACTGACTCTCATTTTTATAATATGTCAAAGTTACAGACGTTGAAGTTATCAGATAACTCACTAGCTTTAGAAGTTAGTCAAGATTGGCATCCACCTTTTCAACTGTATACTATTGAATTGAGATCTTGCAAGTTAGGTCCATCGTTTCCCAAATGGTTACAAACACAAAACCTATTTAACACTCTTGACATTTCAAATAGTGGAATATCAGATATTGTTCCAAAATGGTTCTGGACTAAATTAGCATTACAAGAATGGATTAGAGTCAATATTTCATGCAATAATTTACAAGGTATGATTCCAAATTTTCCACTAGAGAATCATTATTATTTCCTTAGTCTTGCATCAAATCAATTTGGAGGTCCTGTTTCACCATTTTTACTAGGCTCGTCGAATCTTGACCTATCTAACAATAAATTCATAGATTCTCTTTGGTTCTTATGTTCTGATGGTGTAGGTAAAACTTTATACCAGTTAGACCTTTCAAATAATAAGTTTTCTGGAGAAATTCCAAATTGTTGGACCCATTTGAAGTCATTGGCTTATTTAGATATGAGTCATAATAAATTTGTAGGAAAGATTCCTACTTCAATGGGATCACTCCTTGAAATTCAAGTATTGTTATTGAGAAACAATAACTTAACTGGTGAGATCCCTTCCTCCTTGAAGAATTGCACAAAGTTAGTAATGTTAGATGTGACAAAAAATAGATTAGTAGGATCTATCCCAACTTGGATTGGAAGCAAATTATCAGAGTTGCAATTTTTACTCATGGGAAGCAATCACTTCTATGGAAGTTTTCCATTGCAAATTTGTTATCTAAAAAGCATCCAACTCTTGGATTTCTCACTAAACAACCTATTTGGACAAATTCCTAGATGCATAAAAAACTTCTCTTCAATGGCTCAAATGACTTATTTGAGAGATTATCAAGGCCTTTGGTATTCTGTAAACAATAGTTATTCCAGAGGTATCCAATCATTCAATTTGAATGCATTCTTGATGTGGAAAGGTTTCGAGCAAGTGTTTACAAATGGTGGATTATCACTTTTAAAAAGCATTGATCTCTCCAACAATCAATTTTCAGGCGAAATTCCAAAAGAAATTGAGGATTTATTTGCATGTACTTGATTTTCCTTTATATTATAATAATAATAATAAACTGTAATAATACAATGAATATTTAAAATATTTTTATGATAAGTTTAGGACTTGTCTAATTTTATTAAAAATATTAATAATTTTCTGCTTTTTTTTATCATTTTTTTCCTATTTTTGGCTAAGTTTAGGACTTGCCTAATTTTTGGCAGGGGAAATCTGGATTATGATTGTGAGGTGGTGCATGTGGAAAAATATAATTGTTGTTGAAGATTGAAAGGGTTGTGAGGGTAGTATGTTGTAAGGAAATCAAAGAACAGAGCAGAAAAAAGTGAAGAAGGTTTCTACATATTTATTTTCTTTTAAAAAAAAAAATTAAGTTTCTTATAGTGTATTTTTATTTTGTAATGGGTTGTTAAACTCCTTTGGACATGAGGGAGCCAATTGTGAGTGTGATGTTCATTTTTCTTTTTCTAAGCATTTTGTTCATAGCTTAGTTTTTAAATGTAAACTTCATGTTTCTTCTAAAGTTGTTAATCATAAAATGATTTGGTTAATCTTGAGAACATTGGAAAAGGTCATGTTTGATAATTACTTATTGATTTTTGAGTCATGTTCTGAATAGTTTGAGTGTGATGGGTTTGTTCCTTTCTACCTTAATCTCTTGTTTGTAATTAAGAGGGTTCATATCTTAACTAATTTAATGTGAATTATTTCAGAATTTTTTTTACCTCAAATAGAGTAAAGTGGTTTGAATTACATGAAAGTGAAAGTTAGATTATAAGTTGAAAAAATTTTAAAAACTCCTTGAATTTATTTTATCATTTGTTAAATAATCAACATCAACTATTAAATTTCTTCATAATTCAGTTTAGTGTTAAATTTATATTTCAAATTTTAATTTCATAAAGTCATATGCAATTTTAAATAGCATTCGACTGAGGTGTCACATTTTCTCCTCACTAAATAAAATTTTATTGTAATCGCAATTTATTCGTCATCTCCTCACTAAAGTTTATAATTTGATAAACTGACAAAATTACTAACTTTACATGTTAAATTGTTTAATTAAAACTTAATATCTATGTATTTTTATTATATATTTATATCTTTCATATAATTCAATACAAAATTTCAACTTTTTCATTAATTTTCATTTTAATTTAATTATAACAAATCAAGAATAAACCAAATATTAATTTTTTCTTACTACTTAGCATGATTCACTAACAAATTCATTTTAACATTACTCTTTTTATCTAAGTGTTACTCCACATTGTATACATATTAAGTATAATAAAAATAAATATTAATGAATGATCCATAAAATAATATAATAAATTTAACAAATAATAAATATTAGCAAGATAAATTTTAAACGACTCTAACAACATCTTAAAAAATAATTTTAAATATAATTTAACTTTATAAAATTAATAAAAGAAGAGATTCACGATTATTTATATAATAGAAATTCGACTTATTAGTGAATGTGAGATTTACAACAAAAATAACTTTTATGAATTTTATCTTTATACATTCAAATCTTTAGGGAGAAAGGACAATAATTTCTAATGTAGTGTATAGTAATAGTTTCTATCATTTTTGTGACTTCATCCGAGCACAGCGTGAGACAATTCACGTAAATATGAATCATTCACTAAGATACAAATCACATAAATAATTGAACCAAACTGTATGAGCGATACAGTTACACAAGCAATTTACAAAATTCTAATGTCTTAAAATTCTGATCATATATAATACAGCATACCTAAAAGGTTTGGTGTAAAATGTTCCTATTCCTACAAAGCCATTGCATCTTCCAAAACCGTGCATGACAAAACATATATCCCCTAAAACAGCTCTTCATTTGTTTGTAGAAAAATCCAAACGAAAACTGAGAATCCTTTCATCAACACATTCTTTAGACAATGCTTTTCTGGAAATCATAAGATGTGTCACATTTGGGGTATAGTCAGAAATTTGGCCATGCTTCATTTTGATTTCAACATCTCTTGTGAAGGACTCCTTCCTTTGTTGAAATGTATCATTGAAGATGAATGGCAACAAATGCAAAATATAAGTAGCATTCTCCAATCTAAAGGAAGTAAGTGAGTTGTTGCTTCTTCCTTGAACCTCCTTCTCCATATAAATCATTCCACTGCTTCAACTCATTCATTACGGATCCTTCTGATGCAAAACTTGCAGCAACCTGTGTTTAGTCAAATAATTGTAAGCTCATGTACATTGAACAAAACTATTCTACATGATATAACACAGTTTTCTTCTTCCACTTCTGTGACCATGTTAGTATTCTATCCCTAGTTACATGTACAAGTTACCATTTTAAGTCTTAAAAATAGATTACATGACTATGTTGTGGGAGATATCTATAATCACAGCACAGTCAATTGAAACACTGTTTTGAATTCCTAGATTTTGACAAATGCAATTTTAAATACTGCACGTAGCATTGTATAGATTCCCAAATCTAGTACTCAAGTCATTTGAGTGAAAAAAAACTGAGTTCACCCTACCTGACTCTTAGCCTGCTTCATGTCTTCCATATTTAAAGGCCTGAGGGTAATTTCTTGGTCTTCCTTATTATCATTGTTGTTTGAAACATCTTCAGAGTTTTGGCCTTCAGTCTCTCTTTTCTTCTTTTCCTAAAATATGATGCAGTTGATATTTAGTTAAATCTTCGCCTTGAATTGGATAGAGACGTTAATCTTAAAATAGTAAAAGTTGCTTAATAACTACCATTTCTTTTACTCTCTCCCGCTGTATTAGCTCTCTAACAGGTCGATAAGCAGCAGTGATGCACAAATTCTGTTCACAGACATTAACATCAACAGATTTTATAACCAAAAAAAATAAAAAAATAAACCAAACCAGTAATCACTAGCAAAACTCACCTTAAGATCACTTCCAGTATATCCTTCTGTCATGGTTGCCAACTCTTTGAAGTCTAAGTTTTCATGTTTTTCTTTGGCCAGAAGAGTCTTCAAGATCTTCTCCCTGTTATCAGCAGATGGAAGACCAACCAGGACCCTGCTCAATGACAAAACGGTATATTGATATGGCATTCAAAAATTACAATGCCAACACTAGTTGAACTGAAAAGCAAAGAACATTGACATTGCACAGTTGAAAACAACACTGGATTTTATTGTCTCCTTTATAGCCATAAGGGATGATCATGCAAACAATAAGGCAAAAGGGGTGTCCTACCTGCGCTCAAACCGTCTTATGATAGCTTCATCAAGGTCAAATGGTCTGTTGGTTGCAGCAAGAACCAAAATCTGCTCATTAGGTCCTGTTAATAGCCCATCCCAGTGTGTCATGAACTCATTTTTTATCTTCCTCATGGCCTCATGCTCTCCTACTCTAGTCCTCTGTCCAAGCATGCTGTCAACCTCGTCAACAAAGATGATTGTTGGAGCAACCTTAGCTGCCAGTGTGAATAGAGCTCGGACATTCTTTTCATCTTCTCCAAACCATTTTGATGTAATAGTGGACATTGAGACATTAATGAAACTTGCACCAGCTTCATTTGCAATGGCTTTTGCTAGCATTGTTTTCCCAGTACCAGGAGGCCCGAAAAGTAATATACCTCTACACGGCTTTAGAAGCCCACCTTTGAACAGATCAGGCCTTCTAAGGGGAAGCATTACCAGCTCTTGAAGTGATTCTTTGATCTCATCCAATGCACCAATATCTGCAAATGTAACCCCTATTTCATTTGCTGGGATAACCTCAGGTCTTATGCGCTTCTCAAACTCGTTGTCAGGAATTTCCTGCAAACAAGCAATTGGTATATAAGAACACAAAATGGGATAGGGAGTACAAGAAAATAGACTTGAAGAAGATACTATTTTTAGAAGTTAGATAACCAGCAATCATCTAGACAACAAGTAAATTGTTGATTATAGTGTATCAATTGTCCATGTTGAAACCATCAAATAAATAGGGTATGTATAAGGATCTATTCATTTCTTGTTCTTTTTTTCTATTACATGGGTAGGATTTGATAAGGTGAGAAGTTCTTTTTCCACTTAATGTGCTTAGAAATTTATCTTACTACTTTTGCAGGTGGAGGATTTTCGCCCTCTTTCTTTGTTACCGGGATGGATTTCTCTGTCTCATTCTTGTTTTCAGGTGCTTGATTGTCACTCTTAACTTCATTCTTTGCACCAGCGACATTTTCCCCAGCATTTTCCTAATGTTACAGAGAAATACAGCAATAAATAAAAACTGAATATATGCAATGGTACTCACTATCTATCATTACTTTTTCCTTAGATTTTCCTGCTATTCCTGCAGTAATAATAAATAACTGTAAACAAACAACCATACCTTGTTAGATTCATTAGTCTTCAGATTCCCACTACTCTTGCCTTCCTGGAAAAGACTCAATCCACGGGACAAACTGCCACATCCAACATCAGTTACTGCAAAAAAATTTCATGTAATCAATTGCTTACAATCATTGGACAAGATATTCACCTGTTGGCTGATATAACTAGCTTTCCGTTTCGATATTCTGGATCCTTGGTATTCATCAAATGGTAAGATATTGCAGATACTACAATTTCTTCAATATAATTGCTGAGTACGATAGTATCTGAATGGCAGACTGCGTTCAAGTCATCACATTCAATGTCATTTGCTGCTAGTACTGCAGCAATGTGGTTTCTGTTATCTTGGAACTGAATAGCTTTCATATCCTCTTCCAGTGATCCTTTCCAATTGCCAGATTGAGTTTCATCTTCAGGAGCTCTGATTTCAATGTTGTAGGGGAATAGCGCAGAGAGCCTTTCATCAACTTCTTTGCAATCGTCTTCTGAATCTAATATCTGGGACCCAAGTATCAACACTGAGCCTGATAGTTTCTTTATCATTTTTTGTAGTAAATTATATAATCTTGATTGGAGAACGAGCTTCTCAACATCCCTTATGTATAAAATGATGGAACTAGTTTCTGTGATAGAAACCAAAAGCTGAGAAAATGAAAACGATCCTGTTATTAGAGTGAAAACTCCATGTGATAATGAGCATGTGACAAAGTCATGATATATGATACTCGTCTTATGTTAATGTTGCCTACAAAGGTTGCCATTACACAGTTTTAAAATGAACTTTCAGTAATTAAATCACCTTGTAGAGTGCCTGCACAAAGAGCTTCTCATCAAAACACAAGCTACTTGTGCGCTTCAAACGTGCTGAAATCATAATTCAATGAAGTGAGCAAAATGTGGGTGGAGAAAACTGATATTTCATGCATTAGTGACAACAATACAATGAATCAAGCATTTAGCTGCATGACATTTTCCATTGTTTAAAAGAAGAAATTTATAGACAAGACTATTTTCCTGCTAGAGTTTGCAGAAAAATCATGAATTCATAACATGGATATTCGTATGTCAGATTAGTTCTTGTTAGCACTAATTCAAAATTAACATCCTTGTAAACAGTATCTGCACCCTTCATCTTCACAGATGAACAAACAGATTGACCGGTTAGTTTACTATAAAGAGCAGTATGTTAAAAAGAAGCTTACAGAGTACACAACTGAATTCAAAGTAGATGTTCACATTAATCTTTTAGTTGGATTAGCATCTTCATTCTTGCTTAAAAAGGTAACCTATGGTTCTAAAGTATAACCTGGAAGTGTTGGACCACTCTGGGAAGAAGTACTACTTATATCAGATGCAGCAGAAGCATTCCTCCTAAGCTTTGGAGGATTGGAACTTTCAGCCGCACTGCTTTGTTGACGCAAAATTCCTTCAAAACAAAGTACCAATCAAAGTCAATGATGTAATAGTTATATATATTAAGTTAGCAACATAAATAATACGGCCAATACAGGCATCGATCAATACAAAATCTAAGAAAATGAGAAGAGATAATATGGAGTCTCCACAACCATTTGCAATGTCTGAACTATGATCACTGTCCGTTATACTAATGCATTGTAAAATCTTTCATATCTTCAAGTCTTCAAATACCAAACTCTATAACAGGTAATTATAGAATAAAACAATTCATACTTTAAACATTGACTTTTATTTCTTTAGTACCTCTTGTTTCTCCTTGTGAAGAAAGCATCGAAAAGGAACCAAACAAACCAGACATTCGCTCCAAGGTTGCCTCAGATATTGACCTTTTCAAAGACTACGGAAACAGAAGCAAATAAATCAAGAAAATATCACTATGAACTAAAACTACATAAATATAAAATGAAGCTAGCAAGCTGCAATTTCATCATGTCAAGAATGACAGAGAACTGAGCAGGGTAAACTTACTGGTATTTTTCTGGAACATCCAAATTTGTTCTGCAACTGTTCAAGGGAAAAACATATAAGGTAAGAATATATGTACATGACCAGCTAAAGCAAATAAAATGAGAAGCAATGAAAAATTACCTTCAAAGAGAAGTCAGTAATATCTAACAACAGCAACTTTGATTCAAAGTAATGAGCTAAAGCTCTGGCAAGGGCTTGCTGGTAAGATTCTTCAAAATTTATAAACAAATAGTATTAGTCAAACCAAACTGAAATTAAAAAGGAAAATTCCGCAGAAGAAGGTTAAATTCCACCATACTATACCTGCTGGACCAGATAGCAAAATAGACCTGCTTGCTGGTGAGAGGTTCCTGGTGTGCTTGGAAAAGTGAAGATGCTTTAAATGAATATATGCAGCACTTGTCAACAAAGCACGAATTCTTTCACTGCATTGTCACATTATATACATGCGTAAGATATGGTGCTATAAGGAGAAAGGGTATTATTACTATATCAAATTCCTCCATTGTTAGATCAAATCCACCTGGGACAAAAACAGGGCATGAACTTCACAATAAATATAGACAATATCTAGGGAATCAATGCTTTTACAAAACCCGTTTTGTCCTAGATGGGAAACTCGTTTAGAAACAAGAGGCATGATATGATAGGCTCATTTAACGTAGCATGTAATTGTTGGAATAAAAAATCAGAAGGAAAAAAGCTAGAACATGAATGCAGTTAAGTCCAAGATGCATAATTAACAACAGAAGGAATTCAATTTCTATCTTGCAGTAGTCAACAAACAATACGAAATTCCCATATCTAAACTTTCCTTAATATTAGTTATATACCAACTTACTGACCTATGAACTAGAAAATAGAAAAACAGAAAAGGAATATAGAAGATCCCAGTTGCCGTTGTAAAGACTGGAGCATCTAGGTATCAGAAATTTCCGAAGACTATAAACTTACATAACATTTTTTTTTTTTCATTTTTAGCACATCAAGGTATTGTTAGATTGTGTCTTAGCATCATGGAGATCATAACTTGTAGTTGTAGAGGCAGAAAAACCTCTCAGACCACACTCTTTAGTTGTTTACAGCTGACCCTCCTAAGCCACACAATGGTCAGAGTCTTGTGCACCTGGTCACTCTTTCACATCAAGGGATTGTTACCACAGCTTGAATTAGAGTCTCAATCACTGTAGCTTTTCAGAGAACAGAAGTGTGACCTTTTGATGTTAATTGGTATTAATAATTTGAATTAGGGTGTGAAGATTTATTGTGATCACTGTTTATATATTCTGAGGAGGAGTGGAACCACTAATGTTAAGTAGACAAAGAAACATAGAGAAGTCTAAATGACAATTGCCCCATAATCAAAGAGGATGAAGCTCTAATCTGAAGTATACATGTTCAATCAGAAAAATAGTGACCTATAACAAATCCAATGAATGCAAGTACAAATAATAAGGACCAAGTACAATATTAAAATAAGCTATCCTTTGATTACAAAAAGTACAAGTTAAAAATATGCTATCAGATTCGTTCTTCAATCTATTTCAGTGAAACTGCGCACATTTATCAGGGGAAAAACACATAACAATATCAGCAGCTTCGCTGTTTCTGACCCAACATACACTCAAAATGCAACAATTTATTTTTAAAAATCACAGAAACCTATGGCAACAGAATATCTATGGAAGTTTCAGTTTAACAAAGAAGCAGAGATGAACTCAACAACAAACAACCAACAAATCTCAAAGATAAGGAGATCAAACCCATCACAGAAGCCACATATTGAGTATCAAAATCATATCTACCAGAATATTCATAGCAGATTGCCATGAAACTTATAAGTCAAACTGAGAGAGATCCATGTCTAAAACACCTTTGACAACAAGTCTAAAACACAACTATATCATAAATTCAAACGTACCCCTCAGAAAATGCTGTCAATGCTTAAATATCAATCTGAAGGGTTGAAGGGTCAAAATAGTAACAAAAACCCAGAAATCAATAACACCAAGTTTGAGTCATAGTATGCCATTATTATATTCCAATGAAATCTCAAAATCACCTTAAGTAATATGGAAAGTCCTCAAATGTATGCTTTCCATCCCTTCCTTCAACCACCAGCTTCTTGAGCTCCTGCATAATCTGTTCCAGGGAAAGCTCATCAGAGTCACGATACCCGCCAACCCATTTCTGCCCTGAGCTCAACCCAAGTCCCACACCCAACCCAACCCCAACGCTCAATGCTGACAACAGAACGTGTTTCTGTTCCATCACGACCCTCAATCCAAGTTTGGTCCTTTAAGACCCCAGAAGCGATTTTTCACCAAAGGGTATCAAGATTGTGAAGCAAAGTATGATTCTGAGAAACGGGTACCCTGGATATTCTGGATGACAAAAAACAACAGCAACCACAACACAAATAACAAGTTAACAAACCATGTAAAATGAGGTTCCGAAGACAACGTTGGTCTAAAGGATTTTGACAAGGCAATGACTGCTCTCTGTGTGTCCCTCCTCAATGTCTATATATAGCATGCCACAACTAATGGACGTTAAAATACATTGCTTGCCATGAACCCAATTTTCAAAAAGGAAAAAAGAAAGTTGAGATTTTTACTTTTCCATGCCTTCTTTTTTAGCATAGTGGTGAGTGGTGATAACACAAAATCTGGGTTCTCTCTCTTACTTAGATTAGACTGTCATGTTTTATTTATCTTCATTTTTTATTATTTGTCCACTTGGAAACCTTTTTTTAAAAGCTTTTTTTAATATATCATGGCTTTGCCTAATAATTTCTTGTGGTTTATCATTGTTGCCCCTGCTTTGCTTGGTGCAGTGTCATTTTGGTTTTTTCTTCATAAATAAATGTAAAGGCAACGAAACGGTATGGTTGGTGGCTGGCTTATTTGTTTTCTATAAAAGCATGTTAAAGTTAGGACCATTCATGAAAATTTCGAGAAAGGAGAAAAGAAAGAAAAACTAGTGTATACCAACCCTTTCATGGTACACATTCTAAATCTGCATATTTTACTGAGAAACGATCGTGATTTCTGCAAGAGTTAGATCAGATTCATCTTCCACATTTTCTGAGATTAGACACTGATCTTCAAATCAATTCACATTTTAATCTTATAACTAATCATAAAAGACAAAAGATATTTTATTTCAACAACACAATAATTTATTATAAAATTCTTTCAACTTCGGAGTAAATTCTATTTGAATAGTATAAGATTATTAGAAGTAAGAAATTGTCGTCTTAGCTGCATGTGCAGAATTCAAACTCTTAACATTAATTAATGTATAGTGATAACTGTGTTTGATATATTAGGTGTTTTTAAACTATTTCTTTAAAAATGATTTTACAGTGTCAAAGTATTTTATACTATTATCAAATCATAGATGTCGGATGACTTTATTTTTATATAAAATAAATAATATTAACTTATATAATGTAAAAAGAGTTCACATTCTCTTTTAATTACTATGCGATTAAATAACATGGTTCATTCCTTATGAGTTGATTTTATAGTAATGGACAATATAAATACATCAAAAATAAATTATTTTGTAGTTAAAAATATTTTAATTAATTCACAACCTAAAATTTTACTGGATTAAATTAATTTTCAATAACTTCATTTTCTTTTATTTATAGAAAAAAAAAAAAGGGAATTCATTCCTAAACGTGCAATTGTGGTTGCCTTTGTAAAAGCCTATGCACCTCACAAGAGGTCATATCATAATAAAACTTTGCCACTTTGCCAATTTTACTACACCATTTTCTATATCTTTGGATGTCCAAAGGAACTCACTACATATATAAACTACTATGATAAATTTTATTTGTATTACCTTTTTTATCAACAAATAAATAAACATATTATAAATTTTATAAATTGTACAAATATGTTCAGTCCTTTCAGAACAAAGAAGAAAGAAAATAAAATTATACATTAAGTGATTATGGTGTATTTATACAAGCAATGAATCATACACCCTAAAACATATCATATTGGTACATGATTTGATGTTGGTTGCATTGATCGCTTCTAAAATAGTGTTCTTTTATTTCTTGTTATGTATAATATTAGTGTTCATCGAGCATAAATTATCAAACTTAATTGATCCATCTCAAGATTGAATTTAGTTGAGATTTAAATTATGTGAAGATAATATTTTATGTGATATTTACACATATATATATTTTTTTAAAATATTTTGGTTATATAAATATTGCCTTTATTTATTATTATTTAGTATTGTAAATATAGATTAATTTAAAGTTAAATCAGACATGAAAATAGTCATGAAAATTATACTGAATAGTTAAAGTTAAGAAGAAGTCAAGTCATAACATTATAAAAATTGATTTACGGACAAAAAACTTTTAAATAAGGATTAATTTTAGTGATCACAAACATGTTCAAAAATTAATTTAAAAATCAATTTTTTAATTAAAAACAAAGACCATTTTTAGTAATCAAAATTTTTATAACTAATATTATTTACCCGTTATCAATAATTTTTAATTTATAAATTAATATCTAAACTAATTACTTAATGACTAATTTTTTTATCATTAAAATTAATTATTATTAAAATATTTTTTTGTGGTAATTATACTAAAATCAACAAATTAAAAATCCAATATAATATATTTTTCTCTTATTTAGGAAACTGAAACTTTACATGAATTTCACTCATGATTACTTTTTGTTTGAATATCAAATTAGTTACATAATTTTTTTCGCGGCAACCCTAACAGATGTCTTGAATCAGTTAAAAAATAATTCAAAACACTAAACATTAAACTAAAATTTAAAGAATAAATATATAATATAACTATATATATATATACATATATAATAGCTTCAACTATATGTTAGTTTCTAAAAAATTAACATATGTAAATACGATGGTAGAAGATTAGATTTATGGTTATAGTTATTCATCATCGTGCATGCACAATTCTTCCTTACATCAGACCAATCAAGAGTTGGGTGCTATGGATTTTTCGAAAAAATCAAAAGCATTCATTATCACTGGAGAATTTTCTTCAGTGCACGTTTCACAATGCTCCTTTAAATATTATTTTTAGGGGAAAGGATTTTTCTTCTATTTTATCAATCACAAATTGTCATAGGAAATTTTTATTTTATTTCATATAAATTTAAATATCGCTCTTTACACGTTTCCTTTTTTTCTAATAAATAAACGAAATTATTTGTGAAATTATTTTTAATTAAAATTAAAATTTCACCTCACTAAACTATACACGAAATATGATATAAAAACTGAGGAGTTACCGAAATAAATTTTAGTTTTAATTGAAATGATATGGTAAATATGTGTTTGATATATTAGTCAAAATGTATAAATTATCCGAAGTTATACTATAGAAGTTAAAATATATGTTTAAGTATTTTTTGTTATTGTTTTAGTTCAATTTGTTTAGTTTAGTCTTTTTTGAATGTTGAATTTTATTTCTATTTTGATAAATTATGTTTAATTTCGTCCTGTTTTGGTAAAATAATTTAAATTGATAACAACATAGTGTATTGTTGGTATTATTCACATTACATGAATTTTTTTAATTATGATGATTTGTGTTTTGTTCAAATAAATCTATATTTTAGTTAAATTTGTTCAATTTAATTTCATCCTCCACTTCATTACCCTAACCTCTACTAAATTATGACACTCACCATAAACTTCTTCATCACATTTATCCTCCATTTCATAACCTTTCATCGTTATCATCACCACTACTATCGCCACCACCACCTTCATTTCACCACGATATTGTAAAAGAAATATTTTAACTTTAATATTAGTTCAAATCACATATAAGTTCAAATGATTAAAATATTATATATATATATATATATATATATATATATTGTAACGTCCCAATTTAGTAGAATAATTCTAATAAATAGAGCCACATGATTATAGTACAAACTAGAGCATCAACATAAAGTATATTAGAATTAACTTTTTTTCAGTTATTCCAAATTATACTGGAATGGAAACCCGAAGACACAGCATAATGCCATGAATAGAATCTAAGCACAGATTAGATTAAACTGAAAATTTGCTCACAAAGCAAGAAACTACAAAATAACAGTACACAAGAAGACAGGTTCAACAATGAGCGATAAAGGATCCAAGAAGCTTAACTACATCGCAACCTCCTCGCTAACATCACGATTACCAAGAGTCTCCACGTTTGCTCACACCAAGGATTTGGTGATCATCGCAAAAGGAAAAGCCAAAGAAGAGAACAAACACAAAGAGAAAGGGTAAGCTAGTGTAAAATAATTGTCAACATGTCATAGCAAGCAAATACTTAAAACAGATTATAAACATGAAACACAATAGGCACTTAATCATGTGATAGCAAACAAACAAGACTCTAAAACTCCATATCCAGATCATACTCTTGATATAGAATTCTAAAGGAAGTATGCACATGTGCTAGTTTCTAAACTCTGCAGAGTCTAGATGCAAAGGGTTATCACCCAACCACACACAGGGTTAATCCTCTAATGTCTTGGGCCCTATATGTCCCAAGACTAGGACCTCCTGCCACTGTCACCACATAAATCATTCTGCTTTATATGAGCATGAACGATTATTAGAGTTCAAGATACATTCCTTTATCTAGACATCTCCTATATCAAGGTATACACCAACCAACATCACCAAGAGTTCCCCTTGAAACTATTTTACCAACAATTTCCACATGTCATCTCAATCATTCAAGTCTCATGCCAATCCACCACCAACCAAACAAGTCATGTTTTCCATTTCATACTCAACATAACAAGATTTCATTTAATCTCATACTTTATAAATGCATACCATGACATACATATATCACAAAATAGTATTCATCCCAAATAAGTGAGTGCCAACATTTAAGTACATGCAATTCCATACAATCAAGCACAACACAACCATAATTATTACACCAAAATTCCTAAGAAAATTTATTATCACAAAACCAAAATCACTGCAGTAATGCGTGACACATTTCTTAAGCTACGAACATCTAATCAACGATCCAATCGGTCAAACCACAAAATAGCATGTTATGAACCAAATGTCCAAATTTGAGCTCAATCCAACAGTTAATGAGTCGGGAAAGTCAATTTTACTAAAACTGCGCATATCAGAAAAATACGTAGTCGCCCAACGACTAATGCACTCGCCCAACGACCACTCGACGCTTCCAGAATACGAAAAATAACGTCAAATATCACAGTTTCACAAATATTTGAACCCCTAACTCAGAGATACAGCAAAAATTAATGTTTTCCCCAATCTTGTCTCATATTCCACAAAACACTTATCACATAAAATAAAAATAACGTCAAATCCTAGCTTCCCTTACCTTTTTGGGCTAAAAGCTACGAATAGATGTTTAGTAAAGGAGCAACAATAACCAAATAGCTTAGGAAGCTGAAAATAGAAGTATAAAGGGACAAAAAAGTGAGACCAAGGTCAAGACTTAGCTGTAACCAAAGCTTATGAGCTAAAAGACGAAGTGAAACAAAGACTGAGGGGATTACTTACTTGGAAGGAACTCGTAACTTAGCCTGTAGAGAATGCTTGCTCAAAACCCTAGTAGAGCACTTTGGTGGAGAAAAGAGAGGGAGAGAGAGCTGATTTCTGGAAATAAGACAGAATGAAAGGGGTTAAGGGCCAAAAAGAAATATTGGGTCCTCCTAGTGGACTGACCTTGGACCCACGAAAAGGCCAGGCCTAAATCACTTATTAAAATAAAAAATGAGACTTTCATATATATATATATATATAAAGTGTATTTTATTTATAATGGAAATTATAAATCAACATGATCGATTTATTTTTTTAGGAAGGAAAAGCAAAATTTATTTTGTTAAAACAAATAAAAAATTATATATTTGATAAGAACTAGAAGTAAAAGAATTTAATTTTTAAGAGACTAAAAGTCAGAAAAAGTTATAAGAATCAAAATCAAAACACAAGTACAATTATATTTAATGTCGTAGTCCATTTGGATTTTTTTGTTGGTGTAACATTCTTCAAAAGCAAAACTTCAACCAAATTTATAATCTTCCCAAGTCAATGCCAATTGTTGTTTTAAATTGAGAAAGACTTTACCTTCACACTCTCACCGTATCTCGCACGCTTTCATAGCAAATGTTTTTTGTTAACGCATAGAATGACATTTTTTATTTAAAAAATATATATTTATTTTTTCACGTCAACCTCATCTCGTATATTTGCTGCAATTGTTAGTTACGCCATGACAGGGTTTTATATGGTGGAATGCTTATTATTATTATTATTATTATTATACAATAATAATTATTATTATTATATTAGTAGTAATAATTTAGATTGAGTCAACTTCTTCTGATAATTATATCAAATTGTTATAAAAACAATAATAAAATATTTGATAAATTAAATTACAATTTACAAACTTTTGGTAGGTAGTAGGATGGTCCATGCACTACATAGTGAATTAAATGAATGGTTAAAAAGTAGAGGCGAAGCTCAAATTCCCCAAATATATGATTTATAAAAGTGCTTTCGGTCATGCTGCTTTTATAATGCACATGGCAAGAGGCCAAACACAAAGTGTCCTTTTTTTTTTCTTCCACGTTCTATGTATTTTAAACCTTGTGTTCCTGCTATCAATTTTATATTCCTATCTAATTCTTGTTTATTAAAATCAAAACCTGATCATGACCTTTGTATTAAAAATTATGCGTAAAATTATTATTATTATTATTATTATTATTATTAAAGTATATAATTTAGAGAGGGAAATCTCACTCTATTTACTATTTTAGTTACAAACCTTTTTTCTTCTTTTTTCTAAAGATTCTATTTCACATGTTACACTCACATCTACTTAAAAAAAATCTTTCTATTATATTACACAGTTTTTTTATTTTATTTTCATTTGTATGCATCTTTTTAACTATATTTTTTTAATCTACTTTATTGTCTCTAACCAAGTGTTGAATTCAATCTCTTTTTCTAATCAAGTTAAAACAATATTCTATATCAGAATTTTAATTGTCCATTCTAGATACAAACTAATATAATTTATCTATTATTAGTTTTAATTTTAATTTTAATAAACATTATATATTAAAAAGTTTTACTTATTGTGATTTATATTAACTAAAATAAAAAATATATATTACAGTGCGTAAAATAAAATGCTATAACTATGATTAAATTACAAGTAAAAGATGAAACATATTTGATTAAAAACCAGATAAATAATTGATTAAAAATATTTGAAATTCCTAAACATAAACCAAATTTAATCTGTATGTAATTTGCATATAATAAGTAATAAATTAATACATTGTAGAGTTTAATTTCATAACATTATTAATATATTTTATATCATCAATCACTCAAAATACCTTAAAAATTAATAATTACAAAATATTAACCTTCCATTTTAATAAAATTATAAAATCAATACCAAAAAAAAAAAAACTTACATGGACTTGCTGCATAATTACATTACTTGACACAAAAATAGTATTATTTCCTACTAACTTATTTATCTACAGTGATATTAATTCTCCCAACACTATATATCAAAGGATAATAATGTTAGAAATTGTGATACATGTACATAACATGTCATAGAACAATTTAGACATGTTTATCTAATTTTATTATTGTGACATGCAATAGTAAATAACAAATAACAAAAATAATATAAGGTATGGATAGAAATTGTGATGTAAATGTTTTTATTAACTTAAAGACACGTGAAATGTGAAGGTTAAGCAATAATAGGAGGATAGGTGGATACAGCGAAGTGTGAGGTGCGGCAGTGCGTGCCACCACAAAAGCAACACATCAAAAGGCGGCGGCTACACAAGTTTGTTTTGGCATCATTAGGGTCAAATTGATGAGACCAAACCAAAGGACGGTTCGTGTCGTCCTGCAAACTCATTGGATCGCCTAATATCAAACCACCAAGGATTCGTACATAAGTCAAACATAATGATGTTTTGATATATTTTTCTTATTCATTTTTAACTTATTATTATAATTATTTTTTAATTATTTATTTTAATTTTTTTAGTAATATGATGTAATAATTTAAGAGTGATTGAAATAATAAATTAAAAATGGATAAAAAAAATTAGTCATCTCCAAACTTAAGAGATTCACATCAAATGGCTTCCTCTTCCTAAGGAAGACAATTTAATTCAACTTCATTATGATACATATTTGTTTTCCTTTACTCCTCCTTTTTCCCACAACTTTCACTAACACAAAAATAAAATGTCACTGAATTTACATATGACGTGTAGGCAACATAAAAGAAAAATGGGTGGCGACATTTTTGTAATTAAATGATCAATATTTATGTTTGACCAATAAGTATCAGACTTAAAAATCCTTTTTTTTACGTTTAATGCTTATAGGTCAAATGTAAATATGTTTAGAAAAACCTTGTGCGTTGCATTTCTCCTCTACGCAAACTTCACTCTCGATGAAAGAAAGCACTTGATGCATTTTAGGATTTTCATTGGTGACCAAAAGGTGCGTTTTTGGCCATTCTCATATGCGGTGCATTGGGAAACATCTTTTCTTTTGAATATTTTTTTACATTGAATTTCTCCTTTGGATCTATAAACATCCCTTGTGTCCACTTTAAGTTTCTTCATAGTTTCAATAGTCAAGTTAACTATATTTTTAGTCTCTTAACTTTCAATAAAAAATGGAATTAGTCCCTCTTCGTAACTTTGAACCAATGTAGTCCCTCATCTTTAGAAATATATGAATTTAGTCCTTTAACCAAATTTTGTTAAGTTATTTGACATTTTAAATGAATTTATCAACTGATATTGAAGTAAAAATGCGTCAAACAATGTAAACAACTCAAATACTATCATGAATCGCATTTGAAATGTCAAATAAACTTAATAAAATTTAGTTAAAGGACTAAATTTATATATTTATAAAGTTGTGGGGCTAAATTGTACCAAAATTTCGAAAATGGACAATGAACTAATTTCGATTTTCACTGAAAGTTAAGGGAATAAAAATATACTTAACCCTAAGATAAAAGAACTCCATGAAAGTAAGCCTACTAAACATCTTTCACAACCATTATTTCTATCCACACATTTTAAAACTCTACATTACTTTTGTAGGTTATGTTGTCATAATCTCGCATGTCATTTTAATGGTCCTTTTCTCCATTCAACACGAGAGTTGTGCTTTCAATCATAGGTACACATAATATAACATAACTAATTTTATTAACAACTAGTAGGATTAATCTTCCTATGATATTGTCTTAAGAGTGGAGGCAATGTATGTTGCTTTTGAACACTACAACATTTTGTAATTTAGACCACATTAGACAACGACTAAATAAATGTGATCTAAATATATAATAAACAACATTTTTATGAATGTTGTTTAAATATCATGAAAGGACATGATTATATAACTTTTGTTTTAAACTATGTGGGCAAAATCGGTAAAAATGTGGTCTAAAAATATTTGTGAGATATAAAATCAAGCTGATAAAATATTGTCTATTGTGAGGGTTTTAAGCAACGATTTTAAAAGTATTGTCGTACTAAAAACCGTTGTCTATTACTTATAGCTACACTCATCCCATGTCTAAAAAACTGCGGTCTAATCTTTAGACAACGATTTTTATAATTTTGATCACAGTTTTATACCGTTGTCTAAAGTGAATTTTGTTGTAGTGAAATTATTTTTTTGGACTCTCAATAAAGGTAAATAGAGATTTGGGAGTATAGATAAATGAATTAATATATCACATGACTAGTATATTCATTCCTGATTTTTACATACATGGGAGAGGCTACAATTCTCTCTAAATTTGGTGTATATTTGAGAAAAAAAATTTAAAAATTAACATTTATTGACTTAATAACAAACTTCAATTTACATTAGGAATTTTTTTTGTAACAAACATAAATTTATGTGTTCAATAATTATGTCTGACTTGTAATAGATCTAAAAATTTTAAAATAACATACATATAGAAAACCTTATGTTAGCATTCATTCGATATTGATAACATCATCTAAAAAATTTCTTCTCCTAAGGAACACTTTGAGTTTCATAAATTAGATAGAAATTTATGCATATATTCATCTATAAAAAAGAATGAGTTTATATATTCATTCAAATCTTGAAGATTGTCCACTTTTGAAATCAAAATAATGAATGATGTATTACTTCCTCTACACTAATGATCATAACAATAAAAATAGCATTTCGTAGATGACATTATATTGTCTCTAAAGATTTCTCAAAAAGTATTTATGAAGCTAAAATTAAACCCATCATGTCCAAGATTTTTAGAACTCTCATAGTCCTAGACTGCCTCCTTTACCCCTTCTCTTGGAATATAGTTATAAGCATTGCATTGGTGAAGGAAAATTGATACATTGATTTATTACCCTCCATTTCTACAAATCATGGTTGAAAGAAATCTTTAACAACCTTGTTTATCCTCGTTGGTTTCCTTAGTCCATGTTCCTTGTATATGAAATCCCCTTTTCCATTTTAACCTCCTCCAAGTCATGTATGTACGGAATTATTTTGAATTGGAAAGTTATCCACATCGCTTTGGGGTCTTGTTTGGCTTTCTGTCTGAGATTTACTTTGTTCAACTATGCAAAATCACTCTTCCTTTCTCTCACTCTCACCATCCAGGTACTCTTCTTTATCCAACCAACCAATACACTTATTTTCTCAATCAACTTTTGTTTTTAAAGTTTCATGTTCCCCAAAACCTCTTTATCCCAAATCTTTAGATCCTCTTTTAAGTATCTTAATCTTTTTATTTAGAATGCATAAATTTCATGCCCCTTCACTTGTTATCCTTTTCAAAACTGCTTCATTATCTCCCTAAATCCAAAAACCATAAACCATGCATTTATAACCTAAAGGGTCTTGATAGTTCTAATTAATATGTTAACAAAAATTATTCCAAGCAAAGTTTTCATAGAAGTGAGTAATCATTTTAGTAATCAACCAAAATCTTAAGAAAACATTAACAAATATATATATATATATATATATATATATATATATATATATATATATATATATATATATATATATACACTTATACAAATTTTAATATTACATGAGAATTTTCTTACAAATTTGTTAAAAAAATTTGCAAGAAAAGACTTTTTCCTGCTATTTTTTCTAAGAATTTTAATTGATAGGTAATTCTTTAGTGAGTATTTATTTCATGCAAAATTATAAAATTCGCAAGTATTTCCTATAAAATTTGCTACGAAAAGTGTTTTATACAAAATATTTTGCAAAAAAAGTAGCAGCAATTTCCTACAATTTTTTTTTCATAACAAAATTTATAAGTATTTTCTATAAAAAAAAATTCAAAACAAAATTGGCAGAAAATATGAGTTTTTTTAGTAGTGATAGATATAGAAAAGAACATTTTATTTTTATGATAAATGTTAATCAAATTATACAAAATTTGATTTTCTCGCGATATTAATGATGTTTTGATAGTGTAATTAGATGAAACGATTTTCATTTTTATCATTACACAATTGTTTATTTCATTTATAAATATATACAAAAGTTTGAATAATTACCGAAAAGCTAAGTTTTATGATCAAACCACAAGGAAATTAATGATATGATAAAAGTATTTAAGGAAAATAAAATCAAATAGGAAACAAATAATTAAACAGAAAACAAGGCAGTACGATATTGATAACATGGTAGTATCTCAATACACCTAAAACAAATACGTATAAAAAGTACAATAGATTTGTATAACACATTACTTATTATGAACTTTTTTAATTATCATTATTATTATTTTATAATCACTAGTATAATTACGGCATATATTATATAACATTATGTCATGTTTTTTTTCGTATAATTTATCATATTATAATATTATGTGTAAATTAAAAGGATAAATGTATAATTTGATAAGTTTTTCGTGACTTTTTTTTCTTTCTTCACGTAATTGAAAGAGAACAAAAAGTATACATGATCACATTTCTATCCTTACATTTTTTCCGTAAATAAATTAAAACAAACACACTTCTTTCTGCGTCTACTGAGTATTAAGGAGAGAGTTTTCATCTCTTTCAACTTTTTTTTTTAATCGAGTTGAACCCATATTTTCTTCCATTTTTACTTTAATTCATTAAATCATTCTTATGTCTTTCGAATGTTAGTGTTAATCTTGTATGTGTCTCAATATGATTGGCTAAAGTGCAGCTAATAATGGTAGAATTACATAACATTGGTAATTTGGTATGTATTTACTCTTTTGAGATCATCACTTTCAGCATATGGAAAGTGCACATATATTGGTTCACCTATCAAAATTGTTGCATTAAATTCTGAAACATTCTTTAATCTTTTTATCTTTATTAATCAGGTTTTCAATTCCACTTCTCCTTTTTGCTTTTCCACCCTCCCTTTTGACCATCAAAGCTTTACTTAGCGAAACAGCAAAGGACTGTGAAGTAAAACAGAAACAAAGTGATTATATATATATATGAAGTGCTTTTTCATTTATATGAGTCAAAAGGAAGATGAAATGACAAAAGTTAGGGAAAAATAAGTTACACAGAGACTTTGTTATCTAATAATCAGTAATTGAATCTTCCGGTTTATGTGTAAACCCTATTTAGTCTATATCATCCACAATCAATTTTCCCTTAAAGGAAAGGAAACTATCATCACTACACCAATCTCTCTCTTTGCATATAAAGTTTCATTCATGTGCACTTTCCATCGGGAATCTCATTTATATACATAGGATAATTAAAAGATAACAGATACTTTTTTAAAATTTGAAGATCCTGCATATTCTTAATTATGTGCATGTCTACAGTGTCATGTAGTCATTAAGTTAATGACTATTTATGTATGATCTTCTTTTTGCATTTTTGTCATAAGATTGATATGCTTTCCACGTCATATATATATATATATATATATATATATATATATATATATATATATATATATATATATATATATATTGTTTTTTTCCTTTAGTGTATAATTAATGGTCCCAGAAACTTGGTATATATAAGCTCCATGCTATTGCAAGTTGCATTAATTAATTTTATAATTCCTATTACAACCCACTAATAAAGATAGATTCATACAAGACCTAAGACTGAAGCACGATCGTGACTCCAAAGTGAAATCAGTAACATTGGTGTAACAATTATATGGGTCACTATGACAAGATCTTGATTAATGTGACAATTGTATAGCTTAATGATAATGTTATTTACATAAATATGTTCTCTCATATATCTTTTGAAAATTTAATCTTCATCCTTTCTTCTTTTATTTTCTCTAATTTTCCTCTTAAATTTGTCTTATTTTTATATGAATTAAATATATATAACAATATTTTCCATACGACGATAAACATACATTGTGATCAAACACCCATCTTCAAAGAAGCTTTCAATGTTTTATTTATTTATTTATTTAATTATGTACAATATATACAAGGCAGTCCTTGTGCTTGAAGTGAAGTAATACTTTCATTGTCATGCAGAGAAAGAGAAAGAAAAAGGAAAATGTTTCTTAGCTTTTAATTTGCACAGATGCAAGAAAAACACGTAACATCGTATTTAATATTATTTTCTATATAGTGTGACATTTAGTATGAAAAAACATATATAATGTAAGTTGTTATTTTCTATAGAAATTGTGATACTTTGTTAAAATTTAAGAGTTGAAAGTTCTAGGATGAGTAGAAATAAGAAAATTTAATGACATAAGAAAAAACCCCTTACAAAATATTGAGTTTTAAGTTTTTGAATTAAAGTCTCATATATGAATAGCATTTTTTATAGTATACCTCATTGGTGTGAATTTTTCATCTCAAATTTAGAATTTAGAGTTTAAGAGTTTCATACATATTAAGAATAACAACCACTGTGTTACTGATTTTAAACAATTTGCAAAGCGGATGGAACTAGTAAGAAACAGAATGAAAAATTGATAATATGTTTGACATTATAAAGCACAGCACCATGAAAATTAAATCCGACGAATGTCCGATGAAGAGGGCCTAATTAGAAAAAGGTGAGTGTCGTGGGTTTAGAATATACCATGGCTCTTGACTACAACCACTAATGTTGTCTTTGTGTTTCTACTTTCCCAACTTCTTTCATTTTTCTTTTCGAAAAGAAGCTTTTGGAGTGATGCGAGCTTTCCAGGGTAAAGAAAGTGTATAGCATTCAATGAAAAACAGTAGTGGCATTGCGTGTAACCCACAAATCAAAACGTTAACAAAAAATATTGACACCAAAGCATGTGATGCTGAGTTGGAAAAAGGAACTAAAGGACAAAACAAGATGGCAAGGATACCCTAGGAATCTTCAAAAATATATTTAGGTTTAACCAACAAAAAATATGTCTAACATGATCGTAAGATTGAGTTAAGTTTATACTTCAATTTTAAGATGATAACGATATCTATCGATCATAGTTTTATATTTAGTATTTAATTATTATACCACTGAATGAAAATATGCAAAGAAAAATAGGTGCAAACTTGTTTTAGTAGTAGTTAAGAAATGGAGCCTTGATGCAGGAGAGAGTTATTAGAAGAAAATCACAACATAGTAATGACTGATGACTAATTCTTTTGGTTGGGTTTTGGATTTTTGGAGCCTTGATGCTAAGATACTGCATCAATACGTAAAGTTATTTTCTTTTTTTATAAGGTTGGAACACTTCTTAAATGTTCTTTAATTTAATTTTATTTTTTTTGATAAAAAATATTAAGAAAAAGATTTTACGTTTAATTCAACTCTACAAAATTAAAATGTAAAGTAAGATTTGCATCCACTTATATACTCTAAATTAACTTTATTTCTAGTCGATGTAAGACTTCCAACACATCCTATCGTGCTGAAATAATGTATAAAACTAGACATTAATGGGTAGTATGATAATGAGTGGAACAATATACCCAAAAAACATCAAATTTCACTATGATAAACTTTAACCCATAACTTTGATATCATATTAAAAAGTAAACTCTAAATTTAACTCAATCCCGCAAAACCTGCTTGTAAGGTAAGTTTACTTCCATTGGTGAATTTTATGTTTGAAACCTAAATTGTATAAATAAGAGATCTAAATTGAAGTATTGCATGGCCTTTTGATAACTTGATAAGAGCTCTCACTGCTCACATTTGTAAGAACTTTCTTCATCATCTTGTACCAGTAGCATGTTTGAGGAAGTCCAAAAGTCACAACTTTAGAGCCATTTGCATACCTTTACAATATGGACCCAACAGAATCCTCGATTGTAGCGTTAGGGCATGCATAGACCCCCACCACCCACCCATCCAAGAAAATATTTTAAAAAATGAAGAAAGAAAAAGTTTGAAGAAGAAAAAGAATTATGAGAAGAATTATATATGCACGCACAAATGCTTCAATAAATTAACTGCATCATAACAAAGTAGTAATGGGAAAGAATGTTTTGTTCCGTGATATCAAAGCAAAGAAGTTTGTTTGCCAACATTTGTTTGAACAATAGTGGACGAGAAACTTTTGAATCTTTAGGTCACGGTTGTGACAACAATAGGAACGAGCATTGTCCCACTTTATTCAGGCTTGTCCTAATTGTCAAATAGTTTATCATTATGCGTCATTCGTTTGTGCAAAAGATAATTCTCTTGTTTAAGTTTTTTTTGTTATCGATAAAGAATATTTAAGTAGGTTTTATGTATCCTTTCATGCATTTTTTTTATCAACAAAGAATAAATTTAAATTAAAAAGAGAACATTACTGTCTATACATTGGGATTGACTCATACATTAACTGTTCACATTTTATCTAACATATACATTGAAGTTGAGATTGCAATATTAACCTTTGTCATTATGAACCTTTGTTATAGAGATTTTATTTTTTTTTCAAACACATTCCTTCTTATCTTCAACCAAGTGTGCATATAAGTTAGAATCTAATTCATGTCCTGAAGTTATGTTCCTCTTTAGATCACCATCTCTTTAAATATAGGGTGCCTAAAGAACATTACTGTATTTTCCTGCATTATAGGTTAAAGCCACCGACACCATCAACGTACGTAATATGTTTTTACAAACATTGTTATCACAAGACTAGCTAAACAAAACATGAAATTCACATAGGTACTGTTGCTCCCATTATATGACATCCATTGTTCATCATTTGTTATATCTTTCCCAATTATATCCCAAAATTATCCCATTTTAGATGTTAAACAAGTTATTATTGAGTTAAGCCACTAATCCGAGTACGAGTTGGGCTCTTTATCCATCATCTATTCACAAACCTTTAATTGTGTACCTGATAATATCTCCTCCATATCAACTCTTTCATTCCTAAAAATATTTTTATTCCTATGCCTCATATTTTCCATATAATGGTCATCCACGTTCAACACAAAGCTTTATTTCCTTCCCTATTAAGTATCAAGAGTCTAAACTTATTAAAGTGATTATTAGTCTTTTGATTGACCCCAAACCACTTAACACACATGTTCTATATGCGCTAGATTATCCTGTAATTGAAAAATAAATGATCGATGGACTCCCTTTTACTCCACATATCATACAAAATATACATGTTATCTCGATTTTCTTGTTGTACAAACTTTTCATGGGTACTCTATTTTGTACCACTCTCTCCATGTGAAAGTCCGAGCAAAAGGTAAAGTCTTAACTTTCCAAACATATCATGCATTTTTCTATCTTTGTCGGTAACTTCATGCAAAAATTCATCGGTAATTACTAACGGAATATCGGTAAATTCGTTGGTAAATATTGCGATCTAGTTAATTTTCTTCTTCCTCCCTCCTTGTTGTTTTTATCTTTTCATTTTTTCTTCTTCTTACTATACCTCCTCCCCTCCACCTCTTTCTATGTTGTCGGTGTCGCCTCTGTCACCATCGTTTCTTTTCGTTGCTACCAATAGTGCCACTAGCGACTCATTCTTCACCTCCTCCTTCTTCTCTAGTTCCTTCTCTCATTTTTTCTTCTTTCTTCTCTTTTCTCTTTTTGCTTTTCCACTCTCAACGCATCAACACCATGGTGTTGCCGCACCACCACTGTGTTGCCACCACCATGTTGTCGTTGTGCCTCTGACATCTCTTCCTCTACCTCCTACTCTTTCTACTGCTTCCCATGTGTCTTCTTTCTCTTGTTCTTCTTCTTTGTCTCTTCTTTGTTTCACCACCAACTTAATTTATCATATCTATCTCATCATATTTGGACGAGAATTTTTCCACTCTTTTTACTAAAAGATTTACCAACGTACAAATCCGTCGGTAATATGAATTTTCAATTACCGATGAATTTTAAGAGGTGTAATTACTGATAAATTTAACTGACAAAAAAAATCGTTGTTCATGAAAATTTGTATTATTGACACCGACAAACTTTATTGATGAAATTAAATTTGTCAATAATTAAAATTTAAAAATTCGTTGATAAATTTGATGTAGTGACATATTTATTTTCATTGGTAAAATTATGTCAATAAAATCAATAATTTTTGTGGTGATGTCATCTCAAACTCAAATATCTAAAATATTTTGAAACAATAAACATTGCATAAAACTAAAAATATTATGAACACATCACCATTACATCCAAATCATCTATCCAAAGATTGTATATATAAAAAAATATAAATAGATTCCCTTAATTATAATATTTTATCCCAAAAAAAAGTTTCAGTCCAAAAAGGAGAAAAACTCAAAATATGGAGACTTAGAGAAAAGTATGCATACATAAATAAAATTCAGTATTAACTTAACCAAGTTGAAATTATCAATTTTTCCAACTAACCTACCAAAATTGATGACAAAATCATAAGAAATGTAAGAGAATAATAATCTTTAAAATAAATAGAAACTATTAATTCGTTTGAAAATTTAATTGATTAGAAATAATTCTTAACTCTCTGGTCACTGTGAGGTAATCAAATTGTAGAAAAGAATTTAGAGGAAAGTCAATGAAAAATAATAGAGAAAAAGAAATGGCAAAATAAAAATAAAGAAAGGAAGAAAGATAAGAAAGAAAAAAGTGAGAAAAATAAAGCGCCTTACTGATGAAAAACATCTTATGTATTAACTCAACATATTTATAAAACTATATTTTACGTAACATCTTAAATATTAACTCAACAGTTTATAATAATAGTACATTTTACGTTATTATCTAGAATATTTTTCACTATTTCTTATATGTTGTAATGACACTTTTTAAGCTTTTTAAAAGTATGTGTTTAATTTTAATGACTTGGATAACTTATTGAGTTTTAAATTCATCATATATAACTGAATCTACACATATAAGAATAACTACACTAAAGCAAGCACAAAACACAAAAATAATAAATATATTCAAATTTGTGATCTCATCAAGGTGAAGTTTAATACAAAAATAATAACTAGTATTAATTTATTTATAAAGTTATTTCAAATGTTATTGCTCTATAACAAATTAAACAAACTAGGTTGGAAAATTCTTTAATTGGTTAATTGAAACGTGATTCAAAATTTAATTTATAGACTTTTCACAATGAACGACATTCTATTTTTTTAACACTTTGTACTTCTCATATCTTTGAAGAATATAATTACGTGTTGATAAACTAGTTAATTTGAGTCTAAACAGTCTTCAACAGTTACATTAGTGGAATGCCATGGTTAATTATATATAAGCCATCTTCAATCTTTTCACAACACTTTTATGCTAAAATTTCTTTTGTATCATTTATTTTTATTAATATACACCGATAAACTTTTTGTTAGGAATCTAAGTATGAGTCTAAGTCTCACATTGATTAAAAATAAGAAAATAGAGCGCTATATAAAAATAAAGATCCATAAGATTGAGAATGATGTCAATATCTTATGTGATTGGATTCAAGTCTCATTGGTGTTTGTTCTTTCCGATAAAACAAGTATGGTTCTATGTAATCCTAACACTTTTCATTTCATACCTTTAAAAAAAATGTCCATCTTGATAAATAAACAATTTTCTTTTGAAGCATGTCTATCGAGATTGTTTATCAGCATATTTAAACAAAAAGAAGTACATAAATAAGTTATTATACATAAAGTAGATTTCATTAAATAAAATAATAAGTAGTGTTGGTACATAAAAATTGTGTGGACCTAAGTTTGCGAAAGTATTAACAGCAAGTGATTGATGAGTTCTTTTCCTTTTGTGTGTAAACTATATTTACATTTGTGCTGAAAATCTTACCCAACTCCTATGATGCATGAAACTACACAAAAGTAGAACCGACAAAGAGAGTGTAAACCTAACATACCTAATTGGCAGTAAGAAAAATTTGAGAAAAAAACAAATAAAGCCAGATTGGTCTCTTTATATGCAAGTGGGTGCCACTTTTTCATCTCAATTATTTTTTGTTTTTCTCATTTGCAACTTGCAATTGTGGCAACTGACACATTATTGGAATAGTTTTTAGTAACGTTTCAGTCGCAATCATCTATATCTACATACAATATTATAACTTATGCACTCTCTTATTCAAACAATTGCTTTCATTTTCACTTCATCTATGTTTAGTAGAAAATGAAAATTTTATTGCCACGTATTTTAGACAAATTTATTGTGTAGCATATAGTTGACTCGAAATTAAAAAATTTTAAATACGGTTATTAGTTATTAGATGACATATGTATATAATCATCCTTGTAAAATTCAGATTTATTGTTTTAATCACTATAGTTTTTGTTGTCTATTTTTAATTTCTTTCCTATGTCTCTATCAGTATGAGCTCTTGGGAGAACTAAAAATGACCAAGAAAATGGAACAAAGAATTTAGTTTCCTAGGAACTTTAATGTTAACTATAAAAAAATAAATGAGACTAGAAATGATTTTTTTTTTGTAAGAAATTATATATTTAACGTTATACTAAGCACATATTTATCTCAATATATTTTCACACTATATTGAGATAGTTTTGTATTTTTGTAGGGATTTGCTTTGTATTTTTTAAACATGAGTTTAGTTTGATTTCTCACAATTTTGTCCTTTTCTTTTTGCAAGATGTGGTTTATGTGATAACACATGAATTGGACGGTGTTAATCTAATTGAAATGTAATAATTCACGGTCATACTTAATTTTTTTTAAAAAGAAAAATATTTACAGTTATAATCACTATTATAAAATTATAATTTTTAAATATAAGACCTTATATATTTTTTTCACCCCATTCACTTCTATAATTTTTATATTATATGAGATTTTTCTCTTTTTACAAATTTATTAAAAAAAATTGCAAGACTTATTTTTATCATTTTTTCTAAAAAATTTAATTTGCAGTTAATTTCTTCTTAAATAATTATTTTCTACAAAATTTTAAAATTTGCAAATATTTTTAAATTTTTTTTTGTTAAAAGTGTTTTATACGAAATATTTTAAAAAAAATTGGTAATAATTTCTTGTAAATTTTTCTTCATAACATAATTTGTAAGTATTTTCTAAAAAGAAATTAAAAACAAAAAATTGGTAGAATATGAGTTTTTTCGGTAGTGATTATTCAATCCGAAACATTATTAACTTTATTAATGACAATTTTTTAAAAATTAAATGAGATATTCACAGTAAACACGACTTTTAGAATAAGATATTACATAAAGTTAACTAATATACATTAAGAAAAAGAGTTATGAATATACAAAAGTGTTTAGAGTCGAAGTGAGAATATGAGTAGGTCAGAAAGTGTGATATGGAGTGTACCATCTTCACACTTTGGCTATAATAAAAGCAATGACATATTTGTGGCCTAAAGTAGTTTATTACATGCTGCAAAAGTTATGAGCCTATCATTCTCCAATCAAATTTTGTTTTTCCTTTTCGCCATGGAAAAGACTTTGGTGCACAAAATTCACTCAAAAGTAATCTTCTGCCTTGTCTTTTTCATAAGACGCCATCACGGTGCATGAACTGAACATCTAAGAACCCTAATTTAAATTCTGGTTTTGATTTAGACTAAGTAACATTTAATATATGTCTTCTCCTTTTCTGATGGCTGTACTTTAAACCACTTTCTTTGTTTATTAAGGGTATCTTTGAATAGATTAATGAGAAAATACTTTTTGAAACATTATTTTTTTTCTTTTATATAAACTGAAGTTACTTCATGTATAAGTTAAAACGTTCCTTTTGTAAATTGTAAGAATAATCAAGTAACCCTAGTTTCAACCCTTTAAGTTATGATGGTTTGAAAAACTTTTTTAAAAGTACTTCTACAAAAATAAGATTTTTATAAATAAATTAAAATAAACTTATATAGGCCGATATAGTAATATATATAACTTTTTTTTATATAAATATATAGAATTTTTATTTTCTTTCATTTGTAATATGTATAAGTTTAGAAATGTATATTGTTTAATTGTTTTTTTTATCAGCAAGAACACATATATTAATAGGAGGTAATTGGATTACCTCAACCCATAAACAATAATAATAAAATAAATAAAAATAAAATAAAATGTTATGACTTTCCTTCATCATTCTCCACATAGAATAGTATCTCACAATCATCACAAAAGAATAGAAACAAAGATTACAAGTAACAAGCATCCTTTATGACTATGCTTTGAATACAAAGCTTAAACGCCCTCTCCCAATAACAGCATTTATCCTGCAAAATATGAAGCTACGAAGACACGTAAAGACAATATAAAGAACTAATTTCACAAGACTTTTGATGTAAACCAAACCAAAGATACAAATAACAATGAATGGAATCTAATAACATGAATACTAGAGTGTACAAATAATACCACATTTAGCCATTACCAATATACAACAATCACATAAACTATATCATAATAAGCCAAAAGATGATAAACCACCCCAAAATTGAAACTTTAATCGTGTACTCAATTACTTCAAAATTTTCACTAAATAGTCTGATCATTCTAATCAATCAATGCAAATTTCTACATTTATGCTAATGAATATAAATTGTTAGGTGGACACATAAATCTTGTGTTTTCAAAAGTCTCTTTTGTAATTCCCATTGGTGTAGAATCTAATATTTTCTTCTTTTCTTCTAGTTATGGATAAAAAATTAACATCATGTGGGCAAAGCTTAGTTAATTACATTGTTTAGAGAATTGTCAAGAATTTTCAACACTATATTTTGCAAATGCAACCATGTTTTATAAGTTTGAAGTAATTATAGAACATAACCTGGGAAAACACAAGTTTGTTTTCCTCTGACATTAAGTGTTCCACCAAAGTTTTCTGTTTTGGAATGAATAGATAAGGACAAACCGCCCAAAGCTGAAGAAAACTACCTTGGAATGGAAGTAAACAACCAAATCCCACAAAGTTAATTAATTATTGATATTCAGCCTCTTTTCTTTCTAACTTTTTATGTCCTTTTTGTTGGCCAGATACTCAATGTCCTTTTGCTTCAATTTTCATGAATTTTATGTCGGTATCAAATTCAAACACATCAACTAAAATTTAAAGTTTTTAATTGATGAATTTCTACCTAAAGAGACTTGAGATTCTCTGAATTAACACTTTCTTCAGAAACTAGACTCTTATTGTTTGAAGAAAGTGTACCTTAAAAAAAAGATTTCATGAACTAAAATTTATTTATATACAAATTAATAATATCATTTAGAGAATCTATTTAGATAACTCCATAAATTATGCATATCAAGTTGTGCTGAATTATAGAGATTTATTAAGAAAATATTAAAGAAGTTAATGATAATATTCATTTTGAGAATAAAAGGTACAGAAAGAAAAAGAAAAAGGAATGTAACTGAATATATCACATCCTTCATATGTAAGAATAGTGATGATGAAGTGTGACAGTTGTGAGAAAAGTTGCAGAAACAGTGAAAAGGGTATGCTAAGTAGTGTGGGCTCAAATCATGATGCTCAATCTTTCTTTTCTCCCAAAATATAAATTTCAGTTGCAAATGTTGAATCTATGCATCTATGTGCCTTCCTTGTCACCAAGAATTAGGGATCAATGGATTCTAACATCACAAACATGACTCATACCCAATGCTTAAAACTCCAATATTAACCTAAAAATGGAAAACCATATGTGGTGTTTCACATTGTTTTAGGCACACACACTTCTTTTAAATTGCACTTTATCTATAAACTTTTAGGGTTTTAGATATCTTAAACCTACTATATTAACTTAAGGTATTATAAAAAATATTATTATAGGTAATTACAATATAACAAATAAATATAGATAATCAAGATTAAACTAAAATTACAGACTTTTTAAAATAGATACCAAATGTCTCCTTTAAACAGAATACAAAAATTACATGTTCATCTAGTCCACATAGGAAAATTAAAATTATCTGGATAATAATATTTTAATAAATTTTTCTTACAAGTGACATTTCTTTAAGTAATTTTAGAATATAAAAAAATAAAAAATAAAAAATAACTTAAAAGATATTATATCAGATTATAAAAAAAAATTGTCAAAATTTAATTGTTAAAAATTTATTTTCCAAACTATTTAGGGAAAACTCGCCTTATCCATACAGTACCATATAAAAAAATTCATAATCACTAAATAAAATCACACACACATAAAAACTGTTTGTGTCCCACCATGGGCTCGGCCCTACGTATGAACCTAGAGAACTAGCTTCTTCCGGCACCTCCATATATTTCTTTCTGCATCTCCTATAGAAATTTTCCATTTTATCCTTTTTAGATTATATAATTTGGAAGTTATTTTTTCTAAAAAAAATGGAAAATTTTAGTGAATTTTAAACTATGTAATTGGAAAATCAAAATTAAATTTTAAAAGTTGGAGAGGATCAAGAAAAATTTAACTTTCAAATTATATAATACAAAAATTATTTGATTTTCAGATTGTATAATTCAAAAGTCAATTTTAACTTTCAGATTATGCAATTTATATTATGAAAAAAAAAAAGGACTTCTGGATAATTCAGGAATCACTTTTGGGTTCTAAGTATCACAATCTAGAAGGACAAAATGGAAATTCTCTCTACATGGTGGTACAAGAAAAAATGTATGGAGCTGCAGGAAGAAGCTGCTAGCCAAATATCACAATAAAGCTTATGGGCTTCGCTTACATACTGCGTTTCTATATACACTCCTTTGTATACCCTTAATACCATTATGTAGAAATGTTCTATAAACTCTCTCTCTCTCTCTCTCTCTCTCTCTCTCTCTCTCTCTTTTTTTTCTTGTCTAAACGTATTAGAATTTTACTAGATTCTGATATTGAATTTTATTGTACAAGAAAAACAATGAATCAAAAGATATTGGGTACATTGACTTCTTTCTTTTCCTTTTTAATTCCTGAACTACCGTCATGAACTAATGCAATACAATCGTTACTTCAAAATATTTGTTTTTGGTTTTAATATTTGTAAAATATTTTCAAAATATTCTTTTGTTTGGTATTTGGAAAGTACTTTTTTAAAACTGAAAAAAAAAATAGATATATTAGTTTTAATGATGTTAAGAAAACAAAAATATATTTCCTTAGTACATTTTGAAATGTGAAAAATAATTTACAAGGTACTTTTCAAAACACATGTATTTCATAATATATATATTCATGGTTGAGTTCCAGTAAAGCGATTAAGGAAAAATCAAGAATATGACTTTTGGAGTTGAGCCACAACAAAATGGTGTGCAACACTTAAAGTGGTGTATAACTAAGCTACTAGAGAATGTGCTTAGAACTTAAGGCGGTGAATGGCTAAGGCACAAGAGAATGTGCATATCACTTAAGACGATGCATGATTGAGGCATAAAAGAATATGCTTAGCACTTAAGACGATGCATGGCTGAACGCAAAAGTTGGACTGAGCACCGCCCAAACAATTCTATAAATAAAGACCTTAGGTCCTCATTAGAAGCATTGAGTGAGGCTAAAAAATGTAGCAGTAAAATAAAATAAGATGTTCTTAATGTGAAGTCCAATCAATCATCATACATGTACTAGATGCTCCATTACATACTAGAGGGAATGCTGGAGGAAAAAGTCTTGCACATTAAAGTAAGGATTCATTCCATCAGGAGTTGAGGAATCACACTATGTTTGAAGTCCTTAGATTCTAGTGATTCATGGATAAACTTAGATCTATATAGAAAGAGACATTGAATGATTTTCATACTAAGTAAACAAGATGATAGTGGTGTAATAGTAGAAGATGAGATGAAATCAATTCATAATCCTTAGTCTACTCAATCTAACTTCTACTATCTATTTTTTACATGCACTTTTCATCACAAACCAAAAAAAAGCCAAAAACTAACTATCAATATAATTGCTAAATTCCTATGGATATGACACTTGTTGATACTACTACTCACTAGTGCACTTGCTGAGAAATGGTTGTTGTGAAACAATCATCAACTACTATAAAAATAAAGAGTTCATTTGATTATTGTCACCATAATTCAGTATATCTTTCGAGTGCTTATCAAAATTAGGTAGTTGTATGTCATGAGAAAGTTAATAATTTTATCTTGGTGAAAGTTAGACAAGAGGGTTTTCAATTTTGTTTTGATAAATTTTACACCACAAAAAAAAAAATCTAAATAGTGACTAATTTTAGTTGACCAAAAATAAATAGACAATATAGTGACCAATTTAAAAATTAATGTACAAATTAAAAATTATTGGTAACTAAAATAGTTTTCTAAATTGAGCATTATAGTGAATTGGTCTCTAAATTGGTCACTAACATTAACTACCAAGATTTTAATTACTAAATAAATTGGTCTCTAAATTCGTTTCCAATAATTATCTAATTAAAATTATAAGTTTTCCCTGTTAATATTATTCGTATTTACTAAAATATTTTATAATACATTTATCTAGACATGTGCAGGCAACTAAATAGGGAAAAAGCAAAAACATGTTCAAACTGTGGAAGAATCACCAATGTGGCAACGACTCCCATGTATTCTCACGGTGCGGTGCCGAGTGGCAAGATAAAGAGGGCAAACGGCGCAGCACAGAGTGAAATGGGAAAGAGGGCAAACAGCATGGAGCGACACAACAAAGAGGGCAAATGGCATAGTCGGCAAACGGTCCAAAAAAAACGTTGTTGGGAGGGGTGGCGACGACAACGCATGTGGCGTCTGGTGTGTGGGAGGAACTATTTGAGGATGCATGGAATGTGGATTGCTTGAGAAAGAAAGGAGACGAGAAAGAAAAATGAGAAAAAAAATTAGAGATTTAGATATTCTATGACAAGTATTCCAAAATTTGTCATCATAATATATTTTTAACACAATTTCAATTTTGCCACCGCATCCATTTATTATGACAGGTCCAGTATATATATTCTAATAAGTTTTTTCTTGTCATTGTCACTTATTATGACATGTTCTATTTTACCATTCATAATAATTGTTACTTTTATTATAAAAATGTCACCAGTTAACTTATTATGACATGTGGCTTATACCTATCATAATAAGTCGTCATAGAATCTTCTTTTGTGGAATAAAAACCACAATCAATTCTTAAAAGAGAAATGAAACAAAAGAAAATTAAATAGTTGCAGCCGTGCTGCTTTTTATTGCAAAGAACACAACATATCAACGGAGATATGCTTACCTTTCAAAATATAACAAGAGCTGACTACAAGTACTATTCCGATTTATTTAAATCATGTGCATTGGTAACTTTGTCATGTACTATGTATAATAATAGATATTATTTAAATAATTTTACTAAAGATATTTTGTTTTCTTAATATTTTTGTCTATTATAAATATAAATATTGATATAACTAATTGGAAAGTAAATGAAAATAACACTCTACTTTTACTTATTTAATAGTATTTAGTAGAACATACCTCAACTTTAATTAATGTGTCCTTTTCGTTACACCATCATCATCAGAAATTTTATTGTTTATGAGAAAGACATTTTAGAGAAAAGAATAACTAAAATCTAACAACTTTAATTAATCGTCATGTGAAATTAAACTTTTTTTTTTTTTATCGTAAGTAAGAAGAAAGAAACTATAATTTAGATTTGGCATGTTCTAGGAACATTCTCAAAACTTAGATAGGTTTGTTTGAGAAGATCCCAGAAATTTAGATACATAATACATGGCATGTTTTGGTCACAACGCCAACGCATATGCACTTGATTACAGATGAGATGGCGTGTCACAAATTAAAACTACAACTTTTAGCCTATCATTCCTTCAAAATCTGTCACATCTCATTGTTTTATTTAGCAGTAGGTGATGCTGCAATGTACCTTCCTCCACCACCTTTGGTGCTATAGTTTACACCACTCTTCATCAAGTTTTCCATTTTACCTTTTTCAAAATCAAATTTTGTTATCTTTAAAATTGGTATTATTTCTATCAATAATTTCAAATTTTTTTTATTGTTGTTGGGATAAAGATAAAATTTATTCATAATATAAAAATGAATATAAATTTTATTTTATAAACGAGTTTTGTGGTTTGAGTTACGGTAATCATTCGTATGAAAAAAAAAATCATTCTAACCATTCTTCAAGAAAAATTACTATTTATAAATCAAAATTTAATCTTCTAGAAATTAAATTCTGATATATAAACAATAAAAGTAATTATTTAGGTGAATGAAGTTGAAATTTTATTTGTGTAGTTATATTTTTGAAAAAAAAAATTGGTTTACATAAAAAAGGTAATCTCCATTTGCAATACTCAAATCCAATGCTTAATTAAGAAATCTAAATCAGGTATATTCCGACCAAGAGACAATAATAACAAAGTATATTATATTCCTTGGTTGTAGGAAATGGACCCCACGTGATTATATAACGGGAAATATTAAATATACAAAAAAATTATTGGTGTTGTCTATTTCATTTAAATATAAGGCGCCAAAGAGATTGCGTGTTATGGTGTTCAACTTTCAAAAACAGTGCTCTATTATTTAGTGTCTATGTATTCTAACATAATACACAATTTTCATAAGTATAAATATTTTTTGAGTATAGTAAAAAAATAATTTCATTAAAATTTTAATTTCATTAATTTATTTGATAAAGATAATAAAATATTTTTTCAAATTGATAGAATAACATTAATTTTTTATTTAAAACAAATGTTCTTAATTATTAATTATTTTAACTATTAACAAATTTTAAGTAAAACACATAAATATAGAATTTGTATGATTAAATTGTTGCTATTTTAGTTGTAAAAAAATATGGCACAATTTTCACAAGTATAATTTTTTTTGAGTATAATAAAAAGTTAATTTCATAAAAATGTTAATTTCATTAATTTATTTGATAAAGATAATAAAATATTTTTTCAAATTGATAGAATAACATTAATTTTTTATTTAAAACACATGTTCTTAATTATTAATTATTTTAACTATTAACAAATTTTAAGTAAAACAAATAAATATAGAATTTATATGATTAAATTCTTGCTATTTCAGTTGTAAAAAAGTATAACAATATTTATTACTGAAACACTATTTATCTTTTCACCTTCATTATTATAATCGTTTCAAAGTTCTTATTATTACTTTTATTATAGTAGCTATTATTTCTAATTATGCAAAGAAGAAAAAGTAGACTTTCGTGTCCTAGTATGTATTATTTGATTTATTGATTTTAGTATATTTTGGTGGCTTCACAAATTTCGGCTATTCAATATTTTAATTGTACGAACTTAGTCTATCAATTATTTAACATTATCTATTTTCACCAAATAACAAAAAGTAAACAGCTTCTACTTTGTTTTTCAACCAAAATAAAATAGAATCATACTTCTATTATATATATATATATATATATATATATATATATATATATATATATATATATATTATATATATATATTTTAAACACTTTTAGAAGAGAAAAATAGAATTATATTAATGTGTAAAAAATTTCTTGAATATATATAAGCTAATTTTAACCTAAAAAAAGTTACTTTTCTTTATTCCGTTATGAATATTTTTCTTTTTTTTAGAAGCTTCTCCAAACAAGAACTTCAATTATAGATATATAACGAAATGGAAACATATACTTTTCCACTTGTCCTTGATACGTAAAAAAGAATAAAGCGTTAGCAGAAAAAAACATGAAACACAACTAAGAATGATGTCTAGTGGTGTGAGAACGACCACAAACACAATCAACATGAAACATATTTACCTTTTATTTATTTTTCATTCATTCGTTTTCCTCTCGTTGACTGTGATTTTTTAAAAGTTTATCTCTAATAGAGATATTTTTTAGAAGTTATCTCACCTTAATTTCAAGCATACAGTGTTTGCATCGAAGGATTAGTTTCCATTGACTTGCATGTAATATTAAATATCCTGATTTTTTATTTACTTTTGATTAATTAGTTATTTGGTTTTAGTATATATATGTGCGGTCATCGATTTTTTAACTTCTGTTGTTTTCAATTCGGTTCCCATTTTATTTAAAAAATTTGTGTGTTTTTTAATGGATAATAGTATTTTAAAAAAAATACTCAATTGAGTAAAAAATAAATATAAAAAATATTAATTATTATATTAAATAGAAATCAAATTATTAATTAAATAATTTATTTATTTAGTCTTGTGATATTAAGAATTTGAGTAATGTGAGTTGGTGAAATCTACACTTCCGTGCTAAACATGTCTTCTCTTTAAGATAAAATTGTGAGGTTTGAAACCTAAACCTGTGTTCAAAACTTAGCAACAACAATTGCAAGCATGATCTTCGCTGTATTGATGTGAAAATCGAAAACGCGATAATCCTTTGACTTTGGTTGCTGCTGCTGACTTCACTCTACTTTTTCATGCTTTGCAATAGCTATTGTACCATAAATTCTACACTTTCGTTATTTAAACATCAAATAGTTGGCATCTTAGGTATGTCATCATATATAAATATTTTAGCTTCTACTCTCTATCTTTATGATATGCATGCATCTTTTATAATTATAAGTGTATAAATAGATTTATAGATCGACTAAAAAGATGTGATTTAAATTGAAAAGATAATTTTTTAGCTAGATTAGTCCACAACTTATATTTTAAAAAATTAAAGATATCATTAGTTTATTAAAATGTATACATCTTATAATTTTATATGTTAAATTATGTAATCTAAAAACAAAAATTAATTTCATTAATGTGATTTAAAGTTTAAAAGTATATATTTGTTATCTTAAAATTTTTAATTTAAATATTTTATTTATTAAAGTGATCTAAAATAATCCGTCACTTCGAAATTGAAGATACAGTTCGTCTTAAATTTATATTTGAGTTACACTTTTTACACCTTCTGGAATTCGGTTGGACTATCTGGACAAACTACTTCTTCACTTCCGCTACAAGTATTTTCTATAACTCCTGTGTGAAGAATCAACAATCTAATTTTTTTAAGTGTATTTGATAGGAAACTTTAAGAAATAATTTATTTTTATTGAAATTTGAAATAATATATAAGAAAATATGTAGTTTGAATAATAAATTTGAAAACAACGTTGTTTGATCGATATTTGATATTATGATCTCAATATTGCTTTTTGATATATTGTCGAGAAATATTTTATTTAAACTAAAGTCTCGATTGTAATTATTTTTTTATCAAAAGGCAACAAAATTATTTCATTGTTGATATAGGTCAAATTTGTTTTTTTAAGCATTGTGTTACTTATAATTTTTTTATTTATATTGATGATGTTTTTTTGTTGTTGTTGATATCAAATTATTTTTCTTTTAATTTTTGTCAAGTGAATTTATCTTCACTTGATAATAGTTAGGCTTTTCTTTTTCCTACCCATAGCAATTAGATTATTTTAGCAACAATGAAGGTTGAGATTATTTGTCAATCAACGACAGCTAAATTTTTTCTTTCATTTGACATTTTTCATGGTCATATTTTTGTTGATGTCGACAATGATTATATATATTTTTATATAATTGACAGTAATATTATTCTTTGTTAATAGTTATTTAGGTTTTGTTGATTGGGAAAACTCTCGTAGAATTGTTATTTAATGTTTCTAATAATCTCAGCACTTATACAAGCTAACTATCCCATTCAAAAATTTCATGTAAACCATATAACTCTAAGTAAATAGACCACTTACAACTAAAAGTTTTAAGATGAACTAAAAAAATATGCATCTAACTTCTATTTATAAACTTTCACTTTCTATTCATTTCAATTAAAATATTTCTAAGTCCTACAAAAATCCAATGTCAAAATATAAGTTAGAAGTTGTCAATACATAATTTTGGATCCTTTATAATTTTGTTATCGTTTCAATTTAGTATTTTAATTAGTACAAAAAGTTTATTTTACTAATTTATGGGTTTTTGTGAAACTAAGTTTCACACTAGGACTAATTTTTGCACAATTAACCTTAGTAGATCTGACAGATCAACAACCAGAAACTTCGTTGACTATTTTTCTTCGAATTCACATATAAATTTGTTACATTTATACATAGATGAATCCACTTATAATTGTATATGTACATTAGTTTTACCAACGATACTAGAAACTTTGGAATAGTTTTGGTTCTTATTTGAGTTCAAATGAATAGCAACTTTTGTTCTAAGTGTGTAATGTAGAAGTATACATGACTCAAACCTGAGATTACTAATTAAACAAGAACAACTAACTAAAATTTATTGAAAACACATGAAATGGTGTAACATTCACTCATATTTATGAGTAATAACCATAATTTTGTAAGTTCAAGTTTTACCGAAAAACAGAGACACATTAAAGAAATTGTAGTACACTGTTTGGGACAATCTCTTTTCATAATTTCATCATCATTCATCTTCCCGGAACGCACCGATGTATTCAATTGTAGACCAACTACGTACCTACTCAATAGTTTTTGTTTTCTTTTTATATATCTTGTCAAACACAGTTGTTCATCACTTCATCCACAAAAAAGTTGGTATTTCAAAGTTTGTACCTTCTAACCTGTCCTACAATATTTTATGATGTTTTGTCCTCTTCCTCGGATGCGTCTCTTTCAAACAAATAAGTAGCTGTGATTATAAAAAATGAGGACCTTTCAAGATTACGGATGCAAATTACACTTGGCCAACCATGGCCTTGGACCATATATAATCATCTTTTCTCATTCTACGACTTCTTGCCACATCTTTTTCCATCGCCATTTTTTTAAGCTTATGGTGCATTTTCTCTGCTGAATTCCAATTTTCTTCATATTCAAAATCTATCTTTTTGATCACCAACACACTAGGAATTTGTCCCAGCTTTCGAAACATTAGTCCTGTGGCAGAGAAGAGAAAAGGGTAAATGTTATGATTCTTATTCCGTTTTCTTTTGATTCTTGTGTTTCCTGCTCTTGAATGAACTTCTCCATTATTCTGTTATGTATTATGTGAATATAGTTTCACTGGTCCAAATTTCAAGCCTGCCATGTGTTTGAGATTGCATTAGCCTTTGATTTCTTTTGTACAGAGATTGATGTGATTTTCATGTCACCATTATATGGGATATGGATCCATGGCCAATAGGGATTGAATTAATAGTTAAGGCGTGCTGCATTTATGGCTTCAACACAACAAAATCAATGTTAACAGTGTTTTTGAGAAGACTGAAGGGACTGAGATTTGACACTCTGCAGTCATTATCCAATAATGCTTATTGATCTTCATTCACTCACTTTGTTTTGTCTATTTTTTGTGGGCAGTGAAAAAGGACCTTTCCCTGTTGTATTAATTTAGCAGACAAGAACCATTCAAAAGAGGGGAGACTTTTAAAAATTAGAAAAAAAGATATACATATTCACTGATTCTGAATGCAAACATACTTAGAAATTCCCTTTGGAGTTGCTGTGTTTTGCAGGAACGTAGTTTCTATGAAAAGAATAAGTAATCTGTGAACTAAGTGAATGAATGTGATCATCTTATTGAATGTAGAGGATTGTCTTTGTCTCTGTAGTGAGAGCAGAATATAAGTGATAATCAAATCCTAGTTCTTTGTTAACCAATACCATCTACTCATATTGCTCACCTAATTTAGATCTGGATTTGACCTGCTCCACTTGTTTCAATATGTATGGTTCTATGCTCACCAATGAGATTCTCTTAATTTGTGGCAAAGTTTGTCTGATGTAACTTTTCATGAATTAGTACAAGGGGAGTCTAACATATATATCTTTCTCAGGTCTAGAATGGAAAACACCATAAACATTGAAATTGTAGAACAAGGCTCCCCAGAAGTTCCATCTCTTATCAAGTATATATCATCAAGTGAAGTTGCTGGCTTTGATACTTCTGACTTTCAGTTTCCCAGCCCATCATCCAAAGTAAGACTCTTTTTCAGTATTTCACCAGCAAAATTGAATTGAATACTATAAACCCAATTCCCAAATTTTTGTTTCCATGTTTGAAACAGGGAAGTGAAGCAACCTCACAAGGAACACAACACGATGCACCTGTAGTCATCAATCATCAAAGGAAGTATTCTATCAGCATGCCACTTTCTTCTGAAGAAGTGGAGCTTCCACCACTTGATGCAAAAACAGATGGTATTCCTATTTCATCTTCTCAATCAGCAACTGCTACCTCTAACCATCCCCAGCAATCAAAATGTTACTCTCAACCAATGCCAAAAGGGTTCCATGTGCTCCCAGAAGCAGCCAATGGAGACAAGGTAAACAACAATCCTGGCATCAAAGCATTCAAGGACAAGAGGTTTGACTCTTTCAAAACATGGTCTGGAACACTTGAGAGACAATTATCAATTCTCCGAGGAAAGTCACCCAGAGCAACTGCACAAGATGGTAACAACACCCCCAGGAACATTGAGAGGCCTTTACCAGTTGATCGGTATTTCGATGCCTTAGAAGGTCCAGAGTTAGAAACTCTCAGGGTATGTGATCACTTTCTTCTATCAATCTCATGTTGAATGGTATGAGATGTTCAATGAAGTTCTTGCATGGTTTCTTTCTCTTATTAGTTATTGAAGATTATAACATATTTTGTTTTCCTACTTCAATAAACAGGCTTCAGAAGAGACAGTGCTACCTCAGGACAAGAAATGGCCATTTCTTCTTCGGTTTCCTATTTCATGCTTTGGTGTCTGTCTTGGAGTTAGCAGCCAAGCAATTCTCTGGAAAGCACTTGCCACATCTCCATCAACTCAATTTCTTCACATAAGCCTCAAAGTCAACTTAGTCTTATGGATCATATCCATTGCTCTTGTTGCCATAATTTTCACCACCTATCTTCTCAAAATCATTCTCTACTTTGAAGCAGTTCGTCGTGAGTACTACCATCCAATCCGTGTCAACTTCTTCTTTGCACCGTGGATTGCTCTATTGTTCTTAGCTCTTGGGGTTCCCCCATCAGTGACCAAAAACTTGCACCATGCCCTTTGGTACATTCTAATGGTACCAATATTCTGTCTTGAAATTAAGATCTACGGACAGTGGATGTCAGGGGGTCAAAGGAGGCTCTCAAAGGTGGCCAATCCTTCGAATCATTTATCAATTGTTGGAAACTTTGTAGGGGCTTTACTAGGAGCATCTATGGGTCTTAAAGAAGGACCTATTTTCTTTTTTGCTATTGGACTTGCTCACTACATAGTCCTTTTTGTAACTCTCTATCAGAGACTTCCAACAAATGAGACCCTCCCAAAAGAGCTGCACCCTGTGTTCTTTCTGTTTGTTGCAGCACCAAGTGTTGCTTCCATGGCATGGGCCAACATTCAGGGTTCTTTTGACTATGGATCACGGATTGCCTATTTCATTGCCCTCTTCCTTTATTTCTCACTGGTAAGCCTTGTTCCCTCTTAAAGTTAGCATTAATTATACCTATTCCCTTTCTAAACAAGCAGGATTTAAGTATAATTTTCTCAAATTTCAGGAAAACTGAATACTCAATGTTACATAGCTTTCAAATGCATTCTTAAACAGGGCATTCTATAATTTTCATGTGCAACACCTCATAGATTTTTTATAACAAAATTACTTAGTACTAAGTAGTTTCATATGCTTTTGCAGGCTGTCAGGATCAATTTCTTCAGAGGATTCACGTATGTTACATATCTTGTTGCTCTTATTTTGTCTACTTTATAAAACTACAATACTGAATTTTCTGATAAACTCTTTTGGGTGTTATTATTCTGCAGATTTTCGCTTGCATGGTGGGCCTACACTTTTCCAATGACTGGTGCAGCAATTGCAACAATAAGATACTCAAACAAGGTCACAAATGGGGTTACAAAGACAATGTGTGTGGTACTGAGTCTCATCTCCACACTGATAGTAGTGGCACTGCTTGTGTCAACTATATTGCATGCCTTTGTCTTCAAAAACCTGTTTCCCAATGACCTTGCCATTGCCATCAGTGACAGAAGGAGAAAGCCACAAAGGAAGTGGCTAGGTCTCAGATACAGAAGCCATGAGTCCAAAGAGATTGAAAATTACTTGAAGTTTGTGAACCCGGATACAATTGATTTAGAAGCTTCTACCACACCACCAAATGGCACAGAGGATTCACCATCTATCTGAGGATATATTTGTTTTGTTACATAGTAATGTGTGTCCTTAAAAAAGACAGAATATTATATTATGAGATCATTGCTTGACGATAATCTTCATTAGCCAAACATGTGAGGAACAGACAGAAGTAGGAGTTTTTACTGTTCCAGTGACCATGTATAGCAGAATATGAAGATTTGTGTAGGAAGAGCAGTTTGTTGTAGAATCGTTTCCCACCTTCAAAATAAGTGAGTTGTTTTACTGTACGAGTAAATAGGCAATGTCGTTATGACAAAAGAAATATGAACAGTGGTGTTTTTGTGTTATGTTTGGATGTGACTAAAACAATATTAATTTTAAATATTAGCATCGTATTAACCCACGTTACGATTAAGTTATATATTTGAATCATATATTTAGGTTCAAATTTAAAAATGCACTCAAATATTTTTTCTGACTTTTTATATACATATTTTTTCATCCAAAATTCTCTTTCTTCTTCACACGTGTTCATCTTTTTTATTTATATTATTTTTTTCATCCACACACATTTATTTCATTTACATTTTTTCATCCCATTACTCTCTTCATCTCTTTCGTTCATTTTCATTTCATTTAATTTTTTAATTTGTATTATTAGAACATGAAATTACTATATAATTGTTTTTAAATTATTACTTTTAGTATCAATTCAGTCAGTACAAATTAAACTAATACTAAAGATATATTTTATTTGGTGTTAGTGAAATACCAACACTAAACTAAATAAATTTTAAAAACATTAACCAAGTCAAGTCAATGGTAAATTGTTTTAATTGGAAAATTAGTTGATGTTAGTTAAATTTGATTTTCAAATGTTCATCATTAGTGTCACATACACATTTTATGCGAAGTTAACATTAATAATATTTTAACATTGACATTTTTTCTCGAAACTAAATATATATATTTTTAGTAGTGATTTAAAGGATTTTTTTTGAAACTTTTTCTAGTTAAAAAGACTTATATTTTTAATAAAAATTTCTTAAAACATTTATATCTCGAATACACTTTTCTATCCTAAAAAATTTATAGGTCATCCATCCCCTTCTATTTCGTAACTTCTATAGAAAAATTAACCTTATCTCTGTGTCTTGCAAAAATATTTCTTATCTGTTTAGGTGTTAATTGAGCTCCTAACACATTATGTCTTTAAATAACACGTACATGAATGCCCCATCTTAGCCATAATTAAATATATAAATACATTTTTTTAATAAAAATGCATCTCTTTAAATGGTTTTGAATCGAATTATATTTTATAGAGTATTTTTTAGATTAAAGTAATCGTTCAAAATGAACTCCTTTTTTTTCTTATAATTTGATTTTTACTTTTTTTTTTCTCAAGAATATTTAGTTTAGTACTCTACTTTTTCTAATAAGTTTAATTTTATCCTTTGATGCAAGTTGAGACAAACACGTTTATAAGATTAGGAAACTTGTCAATTTTACACTCTATCAATGGTGCTGATAAAAAAAAAAAAAATCAAAACTCTATCAATGTTTTAAAACTTCCAAAAAGGTGGATGCAAGGACAAATTAGGGTTGATGTATTAAAATTTATAAAATATGATGATTAGTTTGAAATGGTATAAAGAAAGATGAAAAAATGCAAAATTGACACGATGAATCTGGTTTATAGTGCTGTTTGTTTCAATTTGGACAAAAAGGATTGCGTGATCCACATTTTAAAATTACAGGAATTAAATTGAAAATTTATTTTATTACACTATTCAATTTGTTGAATTATATATATCTTGAAAAGTAAAGGTATTTAATTAAAAATAAATCAAATAAGCAATTATTCTTTCTCATTTAAAATTTTCAACTTTTTGAATTAGAATATCTAGAGTTTTAAGAAAAACAAAATTATTATTTTATTTCATTTCACAAGTAAATGTAATTAAAATAAATTTAAATTTACAATATAAACATACCTTTGTAAAATAAAAACTGCTTAAACTTTTTAAATAAGTTTTTTATCAGTATTTTCAAAATAAACTCGTGTCTAGCATGGGTTGACATCTACTTGTTTTTACAGTTGAAACAAGAACATAAAATATTAGGGAATTGATGTATTTGATGTGAATTATTTGTTCATTTGTTTTGTTTTCGTGTTTGACTTTGATTTTCTAAGATTTATCATCACCTTAATTAGCTCATATATAAAACTACATAATCTACTGTTAATAAACTAATTATGTTCCACTAACTGGGAGTGATGATCTCATTTAGAATATTTACAAGACGATTTAAAGATTTTTTTTTTATTTGTAAACATACTATAGATTAATTATGGTAATTAATGTTTTTTAATCACATTTTTATTACATATAAAGACTCAAATATATTATTTAAGAAAATTATTAAATAATAAATAATTTTAGAGACAAAAGTAATTAGTCACTTTAATTTAGATATAAATTTATAAACTAAAAATAATTTATATTTAAAATAGTCTATATTATAAATAAAAAATTAAAATTAATTTCTAATTCAAAAATTAATTTAAACAAAAATTTTTTAGTAGCTAAAATTTTAGTGACTAATAGTAATATTCAATTTAGACTCTAATTTACAAACAACTATAAATCTTTTATTCATAAAAAATTATTTTAGATATCAATACTTTTAAATTTATATATTAATATTTAAATTAATCATTATAGAGACTAATTATTTTTTTCTCTAACATTGTTCATTGTAATTAGATGTGTACAAACATTTTGTAAATAATGTGCATACCAACATCTTTCTCATTGCTCAAAAAAAAAAAATACTTAAAAGGATTGTTTTATTAAAAATGAAGTCCTTGCATTTAGAATATTATAAATAATTTAAATATCATGTATTTGAGTTTGTTGCAATATAAAAAACCTCTTATTTAGGTTAAAACTTGAAGTCCCTTTCCCAAATTCACCGAATATGAAAGTTGAAGCTGATAATGCCTTTGATTATGGCTGCTGGTGCTTCCTTCAATCTAACTCAATCTAACTCTTACCATAACATCTACAATATTTTCTTTACTTAAAGACGTATAATAATATATCTGGTGTTGGTGATGGTATACAACTATTTTTATGCTTTAATCCTTATCTTTCTTATATTCATGCGTCTTCTGAAATTATTCTCTAAAATAAAAAGTGGCAATAAAAGTAACCCCTGTGCAGAAACATCATCATAAAATTTCCATTCCTTAACTTTAGACCTCATTTCTTGTTCATTTGTTTTGGTTT